>VFQT010000064.1_pt1 | contig 176496 bp, 164 predicted proteins | sample 3512381 | NCBI WGS metagenome assembly VFQT01 (sample SAMN10412376, study PRJNA504923) | tailings metagenome | isolation source: Relicate 2 Philex TSF3 active mining site | place: Philippines: Tuba, Benguet | collected 2017-08-29
TCTTCGGTCGCATTTGAATTGTAGTTGCAAGCAGTAACATCGGTACAGCCTAAAATTGCACAAGTTTCATCTTCACCTGAACAATCTTCATCGATGCCATTGCCACAAACTTCTATTCCCGCTCCATTTACATCGGCGTTGCTATCATCACAATCATCATTGGACGTCACACCGCAAGCATCGATGGTCATAGAACCATAATCATCATTGTCTGCATCCAGGTAAGTAATTGCAGCATCATCACAATCTTCCATGTTGTTTACATACCCTACAGGAGTTGAACATGCATAAGCCACTTCTTCCATGTTTCCAAAGCCGTCACCATCTGCGTCAGCGAAGTAGGTATTCAATACAAACTCATCTACTTCACCATCACAGTTGTCATCTAATCCATTACAAGTTTCTTCCATTGGAAGAATACAAGATCCATCATCATTGGTAGCCGCTGCATCATAGTTACAAGCAGCAGCATCAGTACAACCTGCAACCTCAATTTCATCACAAATGCCATCCAAATCTGTATCATGAATGCACAAACCATCACATGTCAAGAAACTCTCCGTTGGATAAGTACATGATCCATCTTCAATATTAGCAGTAGCATCGTAGTTACATGCACTTTCGTCTGTACAACCCTCGATAGTACATTCTGTATCCGAACCTGAACAATCTTCATCTACACCATTTCCACAAATTTCAGTAGCTTCTGCATTGATCTCTGCATTGGTATCATCACAATCATTGTTGGAAACTGCTCCGCATGCATCCAATACGTCCGAACCATATCCATCTCCGTCATTGTCTGTATAGGTTAACAATGCGTCATCGCAATCATCAGAATTGTCAACGTATCCCTGAGGTAATGTGCATGCCAAAACCACCTCATCGATATTACCTGCACCATCACCATCTGCATCTGAATAAAAAGTTGTTTGAACGTACTCATCAATCTCTCCATCACAGTTGTCATCCAGCTCATTGCAAATTTCCTCACCAGAAGCCATCACATTAACCGCTACAATATGTGTAGATTGATTTCCAGAATTATCTGTTACTGTAAATTCAATCTCTGTTAATCCAACAGAAAGTAAGGAACCAGATTCGATTGAAGATACGATATCAAAAGAACAACCCTCTTCAACAATTAAATTGAATGGGGCAACACTTAAAGAAGAACCGCCTTCAAATACTGCACCGTTGGTATAAGGAATACCAACACCAGACTCGTCATTGGCGTAATAATTATTGAAATTGGTTACAATATAATTGGCATCATCATAAATATCACCTCCACCGTCATTGATACCGACAGGATTGTTATTGTCATCTGTTACAAAGTCATCCGCTATATTAATTGCGTAATAATTACCGTCGTTCAATAAAGTAGCGTTGATGTTTGAAACAACTGAAGCCATGTGCGCACTCAAACCAGAGAGATCAAATGTCTCCGTCAAGTAAGGACCGAAACCATTCGCAATGTTTTGTGCCACTTGTTGTACAACCTCTATATCATATGGAACTCCATATTCCAATGAAGAGAATAAGTAGTAGAAAAAAGGCTTAGGCGTTCCAGTTAATCCTTCGATGACAAAACGATGATCACAAATTTCATAGTCAATGGAAGTGGTAGCCTCTATTTCAGAAACTGGAACAAACCACAATTGATGGGTCAACGGATCTCCTGTGTTGTTCATAATAGAATAAAACACATTGAATGATGCACCATTTGGAGTGGTAACAGCAAAGTTTCCGTCAATAATTTCACCATCACAATCTGCACCAGAATTACCATCCACACCAAGATAACTCAAACCAGCACCACCATTGATGGCGGCATAAAATGAACCTTCATGTTGATTGGTTAAGTAGGTAGAACCAGAACCGAATGCGGTAATAGGATTAAGAACAACATTCCAAGTAATCGTGGTATCACAAACACCTGCAGGCAATACTATTTGAACTTCTTGCTGGTCAGAATAAACGTTAGGAGGATTATAATCTGCAATGGATTCAAAATAAGCATAGAAATCATAATTTTCATTTTGATCATCTTCGAAATAACCATGAAACTCGGTCCAATCTCCCAAATAATCAAATTCAAATTGATAGTTATATGTAGTACCGTAATAAGTAATACCATTCTCCACCAATGTAGTATCATTGCTAGACAAGAATAACAAATTCTCGATAGGAGCTGCACTATTATTGTACGACTCAATATAAGAAATCGACTGCCCTATACCTTCAGTAGAAAAAGCATAAGTGACAGAGAACGTTCCGATAGAATCTCCACAAGTCAATTCCCAATCATTTTCTACATTCATGATGGGATAGCAATCTGTAAAGTACAAAGTAGTTACCAATGTATCTGAATTACCCAATGGATCGGTCACTACTGTTGTGGCAATGGTACTACCCAAAACGCCGTTGGCATCGAAACCAATCCATGCACCATCAAACCAATTGTCAAAATAAACGGGAGTAGTGGACTGAACATAAGTGGTATCTTCAAAAGTGGTAACAAAGGTCAACTCATCCGTTGAATATCCATAACCACTATTTACTCCGACATAAAAGTCAAAGCTTGTACAGGCATCATTAGAAGTCTCTGTTGTTCCCCAAATTTCCAAGGGTGGAGGACACTCGCCCAAATTAATGTACACGAGTAACGTATCGCTGTAACCCATGTTATCATTCACAACAATGGTCAATGCATCTCCACCTACTATCTCCAAAGGCTGTAAACCAAAAACAACCTCTGATCCATAGAAATTCAAATCAAAATTGGCTGTATCAATTAAATCATTTTGACTTGATATGGTGTAGGTCATTGTGCTTGGATCTTCGTTAAAATCTTGTGAGACAAAAGCTGAATAATTGAAGGCATAACAAGCATTTGATCCGATTGAGCTGGAACCTGATATGTTCAACGGATAATTGGGTTCAACAATAAAATAAAGATAAGATCCCCCATAATATTCCATGTAATCAATCTCAACAGTAGAAGTTGAAGTCAATGTTCCCGTCCAAACCACATTATCCATATAGTTGTTGTTGCAACATCCGGTACTCCAAACCAAAGCTCCATCTACATATACTTGAACGTCATCATCCCATGAAGGAATGGTGATTGAATACGGGAACTCAGAATCTGCAAAACCTTGACGTTTGAATTTCATTGAATGCAACTCATTGGTCACAAAACAACCCTGATAACCAACGGCCTCGGATGGTGTTCCTTCCCAACCAAAATCAGAAATGGTGTTGTAAGAATTTCCCTCTCTTACATAAAACCCTTTGTAAGTGTCATAATTAGAACCTTGGAAGGCGTAGGCATTCCAAACACCTTCTCCCCATACACTAGGATCACCGGGAGGGCCAGACAACAAAGCATTGTTATCATCACAATCATCATAGTTACTTACAAAGCCCTCCGGAGCAGCACAAGCGTAGGCAGTGTTGTTTGGCGTACCCAGACCATCGCCATCACCATCATAATAGAAAGTAGATGGGAAGACGCAAGAGTAGTCCATGATTTGAGCGTTGGCATCATAGTTACAAGCACTCTGATCCGTACAACCTGAAAAGACCTGATACATGACAAATACACGACCCGTTGATTGACCCAATAAAGCCTCAAGAATTCCATCACCGTTGATATCTAAAAACTCAAAATTACTGTTGTACCACGACCAAATAGAGAATTGAAACTCAGCAACACCATAAATAGGATTGGTAGCAGAACCTGAGTTAACCATATAAAATACCTGGTTATCACTTTCGCTCATACCAAAAATATCCAAGTCACCATCATTGTCCCAATCGAAGAAAGTCAAGTTAGGAACGTTCCAAGATGTAGCAGATACAGCAGAAATTTCTATCCCGTTGGGATTGACATCAACCGTTTCAAAAATTGGATTACCAATCGAACCCGTATTCAACATAACGGCCACACGATGATAGCCCAAAGCACTATTGAATTGACCAATGATGAAATCCTTTTGCCCATCTCCATTGAAATCTGCAATGGTCAATGACTTTGCCTCATCCAACAATTCGGAATAAAGTGTGGTGGGCGTTGAAAAAGCTGGAGCCGTTGATGTTCCTGTGTTGATCCACAAAAGGATGCCATCCACATCAGGAGATACAGCAAATATGTCCAAGTCACCATCGTTATCATAATCCCACAAATCTGTATGAATCATACCAGCTGGTGTAACGATACCATAGGGATTGTCACCAGAATAAGTGAATGAAACGTTTGGACTTGTTCCATTATTGATCCAAAATCCAATTCCGTTGTTTCCCCAGTTATTGCGCATTCCTCTTACGAAATCGACATGGCCATCGCCATTGATATCCCCTGGAGAAATAAAAGCTTCATCCGCGTAACCCACAAATTGATCCATTCCCAAGGATGCTTCCATTGCAGGATGGGTAAACTCCAGCGTAGGCCCCGTAAGAATCTGTGAAAATGCCACTCCAATGGATAAGGTGGAGAGCAACAGCACAGCTGTAAAGTGTTTAAAATAATTCATAAATAGATTGTATTATTTCACAAAGGTAATTCTTAACATCCATGACCAATGTCATTAAAAGATTAGGTTATGAACAGAATCCGTGAAAAAAAAGAGCCCTCAATGAGGGCTCTTAACGGACTATTAACCTAATCTAATTAACCTATTAACCTAACTTTATATTACTCAATGTTGTCCTTGAACTGATCATCAAACTTCTTTCTCAACCAATCCAACGACTCCATCAGTCCACCTTTCTTTTTCTGTTTAGACTCAACTTTTTCTTCCACTGCTGCTGTTACTTCTTCCGTTGCCTTAGCCTCTTCATTGACTTCTAAAACAACATCGGGAATGGGTTCCGCTACCACTGGCTCTTGGAACAAATTCTTTTGTAATTCATTGTTCTCATAAGTCATCAACAATCCCACACCAGTAGACAAAATTGGAGTAAGCTTGGTTGCATCATCCTTCGACGAGGAAACATGAAAATGCGGATACCCTACTCGGCAGTGCATTCCCGTATGATACTCTACCAATTGCTTCATGTGTCGCAATTGGGCTCCTCCTCCAGTCATCACGATTCCTCCAATCAACTGCTTCGAAAAACCGGATGACACAATTTCGCCGTGCACATAATCCAAAATCTCTTCCATGCGCGCTTGAATAATTTGTGTCAAACGTAGCGTTGAAATCTCTCTTCTGGGGTGTCCGGCTAAACCTGGAATTGCAATTACAGCGTTTTGATTAACAGCCTCTTCCAAAGCAAAGCCATGATTTACTTTTAATACCTCAGCATATTTGGGCAGTATGTAACAACCATTTCTGATATCCTCTGTAATAATATTACCACCAAATGGAATAACAGCAGTGTGGCGAATGATACCATCATGGAATATGGCAATATCCGTTGTTCCACCACCAATGTCCACCAATGCCACACCTGCTTCCATTTCCTCATCCGTCAATACTGAAGCAGAACTTGCCAATGGCTCCAAGGTCAATTTGGCAACTTCTAAACCTGCTTTCCGGACACAACGATAAATATTATTGATCTGAGAAATCTGACCTGTTATTACGTGGAAATTGGCTTTCATACGAATACCCGCCATACCAATGGGATCCTTAATGCCTGACTCTTGATCAACCGTGAAATCTTGTGGCAACGCGTGAATAATATCCTCACCAGGCGCAACGGGAATGCGTCTGATATCTTGAGACATTATATCGATATCCACTTGTGAAATCTCGTCATCCATGCTGCTTCGTGTGCGTGTAGCCTGATGCTGTGTGCTGCGTATATGTTGACCTGCAATACCAACATTCACAATTTTAATGTCCACGTTACTTTTTTCAGAAGCTTGACTTACTGCCTTTTTAATCGACTCAACCGTGCGGTCGATGTTCACTACAACCCCTCTCTGCACACCCACACTGTCTGACTTCCCGATGCCAAGAATTTCTACTTTTCCATGCTCATCGTAACGACCTACGATGCAAGCAATTTTAGTGGTCCCAATGTCCAGTCCTACGATAATTTCGTTTTTCATGGTGCTATATCATTTCTTTTAATTCCTACAATTTGATTGGTAAAACGCGCATCCAATACCCCATATTGATCCAAATCAATTTTAGGTAATGTTTTGCTATAAAACACAAATAAATTCTTCATTTTGATATCAAAATCTTGACTATCGCCAATCCAAATCTCTTGATCTCCCATCCTCGGAACGATACGCCATCCAACCGGCCCTTTCCAATAGATTTGATCTATTTGAGCATTCCACAAAGGATGCGTTTGAATCGATTTCGCCATCCAATACACACTTTGATGAAAGGCATTGCTGTGGTCATCTTTAAATACATTTTCAGACAACAAAGGCGCTCTAAAATCACCTAAAAAGATGGGTACATCGGCCAAAGATCCTTTTTTCATGGGGAGCAATGATCCTTCATGATCCACATAATATTGTGAACCCACCTGGTCCATAATTAGCGCAATGGGTTTTCTCAATTGAACATCGATATTGCATCTGCCATCCAATGTCTGATACACCTGTGCTCTTCTCACATAGGGATTAGAAAGCAAAGCACTCCTCACAGCAGCCAAATCAATTTGATCTGCCACTTTTCCCATCAATCCGCCATTGGCCTCTTCACAAATTTGTTGGATTTCCAAAGCAGAGAGAAAAGCATATCCAGAATCTGACTCTTGGACGTTTACTGCTACTTGCCAACATTTCAATTGACCTTGGTGCACATTTGAAAAAGCCATTAGCGTAATGACGGAAGAAAGCAATAGCAAATACAGCAGGGCAATGCCTACTTTCTTCCATGCTATTTCTTTTCTACTCATTTGTCTATTTTCTATTTTTCAATTGAATGGCCAAGGGATTTACCAACTGATCAATATCTCCAGCTCCTAACGTCAAAACAACCTCCCAATCTGCGGGTATTCCAATCTCCAATAATTCACTTTTTTTCAATAACTTTTTGTCCAAAAGTGAAATCTTATCAAGTATCAATTGTGAATCAACCCCTTCAATTGGGAGCTCACGAGCTGGGTAAATGGGAAGGAGTATCACACCATCTAATTTTTCCAAAGCGGAAACAAATCCATCCAAGAAGTCGCGTGTTCGAGAAAACAAATGCGGCTGAAAAACACCTCCAATCTTTTTGTTCGGAAACAACATTCTTGCGCTAGATATAGCAGCATTTAACTCTGTGGGATGATGCGCGTAATCGTCAATCATCACCACTCCATTTCCGTCTAAAATTCTTTCAAAACGGCGACCTACTCCCTTGAATGACGCCAAGGCTTTTTTAATATCCTCCGGTTGGCCTCCACAGGCCAATGCTATTGCAATGGCGGCAACCGCATTCTCTACGTTATGTTGTCCTGATAATCCACATACAATATGATTGATATCGCTTTGACCTTTGTAATCAAAGACAAAGCTTCCATTTTGAATAACAATGTTTTCCGCTCGACAATCTATTGTCTGATCCAAGCTTATTCCATAGGTTAAAATAGTGGTCCCATCAGACAATCCAATAAAATCTGTTGTCACATTGGATTGCTGTAACAAATGACCGTTGGGCTTAATCTTCTTGGCAAACGCTTGAAATCCTTTTTCAAAGGTTGAAGCATCTCCATATATATCCAAGTGATCCGGATCTACTGCGGTAATAACAGCCCATTCAGGGGAAAGAGTAAGAAAACTTCGGTCAAACTCATCGGCCTCCACCACAACCCAATCACTCTCTGCCAATACCAAATTAGATTTAAAATTGGCCGATATCCCACCTAAAAATGCATTGACTTTAAAACCAATTTCATTCAAAACATGAGCGATCATCGATGAGGTAGTCGTCTTACCGTGGGTTCCTGCCACAGCAATGGTATGGTATTGCTCGGTTATTTTTCCTAACAGCACACTCCGTTTCATCATCGGAAATCCGTTGTGTTCAAAGTATTGTCTCAAAACACTTGTTGCGGGTATGGCCGGAGTATAACAAACCCAGACCTTTTCTGATGGTGTCAGCCGTAAAAGTGATGGAAGATGCAGCAAATCATCCTCATAGGTGATATCAATACCCTCTTGTTCCAATTGTTGCGTCAAGGGAGTGCTCAGGCGATCATATCCCAAAACAATGTGGCCCTTGGCGTTAAAAAATCTGGCCAATGCCGACATGCCTATTCCCCCAATTCCCAGGAAATAAAAAATCGTCTCCTTGTTCCAACTGCTATTTTCCATCACAATCCTTTTTCAATTGCTCAACGATATTATATCCGGCATTGGGTCTTGCCCAAAGGGACATTCGATCCGTCATTCCTAATACATCAAAATGACCCTCTAAAACTTGCTTCAAAACCTTGAGCCATTGCTCTTGCAATTCTTTCTCTTTGATGATTAACGCAGCTTGATCATTGACCAATGCCATTGCATTGTGGGTTTGATGATCCTCCGCTACATAAGGTGAAGGAACAAAAACAGTTGGTTTGGCTACCCAACACAATTCAGAAACGGACATGGCTCCAGCGCGACTGATGATGATATCTGCCGCTGCATACGCCTGATGCATCTCCTGGATAAAAGGTCCCACCCACAACCCATCACAATTTTTCCATTTGCTCTGCGGCAAATAGTTCTTTCCTGTTTGCCAAATGACTTGAACGCCCCACTCCAACAGAGTCTCCAAATTGGTCTCCATGGTTTGGTTCATCGCCCGAGCACCTAAACTTCCTCCGACCATTAAGATGGTCTTCCTTCCCTCTTGTAAGCCAAAATGAGACAAAGCCTCCTTCTTTGGATAACGATTATTGTCCCAAACAAATCGAATGGGATTCCCTGTTTGAACAATTTTATCTTTTGGAAAAAATCGCTCCATATTGGGATAAGCCGTAAATATGCGCGTTGCTTTCTTTGACAATATTTTATTGGTAACCCCAGCAAAAGAATTCTGCTCCTGAATAAAAATCTTTCGACCCAAAGCATGTGCCGCCCAGAGTGTAGGACCACTGGCATAGCCTCCTACCCCAACAACGGCATCTGGTTTGAATTGCCATATCAAGCGCATGGCCAATATCAAACTCCATAATATTTTAAATGGAAGCAGTAAATTTTTCACATCCCATTTGCGTTGCAATCCGGCTATGGGTAGGCCAACAATTTGATATCCAAACTGGGGAACTTTCTCCATCTCCATTCTTCCTTTTGCGCCAACAAATAATATCTGTACTCCAGGATTTTGTTTTTCCAATTCCTGCGCAATGGCAATAGCAGGAAAAATATGACCTCCTGTTCCACCACCCGATATGACTACTTTATTGAGCATTTTCTACCGTTGAAATGGTTTGCTCTTCTACAAACTGATCTTCATCTACCTCACCTTTTCCTCTTGTAACACTGATGATCATGGCAATGGACAAACAGGTAAACAAAGTAGACGTACCCCCCAAACTAATGAGAGGCAAAGGCTGTCCAGTTGTTGGAAATAAACTAACCGATACCGACATATTAATCAAAGCTTGAATGACGATGATGGAAGAAAGACCAAAAACCATCAGTTGCCCAAATCTCGAAGGACAAGTCAACGCAGTTCTCACTGCCCTAAAATAAAAAACCAAGTAAACAAAAATCAACAGTAAGCCGCCAAAAATTAGCCCATACTCCTCAATGATAAAAGCGTAAATCATGTCTGAGTAAGGATGAGGCATAAAATTCCGAGAGGATCCGGTACCGGGTCCTTTGGGAATCAATCCTCCTGAATAAATGGCATATTTAGCCAAGTCTGCCTGATAATTTCCTTCTGCATCGCCTTCCACTTTGTTTAATATCCTGTTCTTCCATGTCCCGTAACGTGGCAATATTTTTTCAGGACCATACTCACCCACTGCTATTACCAGACAAAGCAAGAGTCCCACTCCGCCAATGATGGTCAACAAAAATTTCCAAGGGTAACCAGAAACCAATAACATTAAAAAACAAACCAATCCCAACATGGCACTGGTAGAGAAGTTGGCGGGGAAAATCAATCCACACACCATTCCAATCGGAAGGATGATGGGCCAAAAAGTTCTTCTCCAATCTCCAAATTCTGATTGTCGCAACGTCAATATTCTCGCTAGATAAACCAACAAGACCACTTTGGCCAAATCACTGGTCTGAAAAGAAATTCCCAAGCCCGGTATTTTCAGCCAACGGTCAGCATTGTTGATATTGGCTCCATAGAGCAGGGTTACAGCCAATAATCCCACTGTAACCCATATCAATAATTGAGCAAACTTTGAAAAGTAACGATAGTCAATTCGGTGCACAACGAGCATAATGGCCCATCCGCCCAGTAGCATAACCATATGCCTCCTCAACACACCAAAATTTCCTTCTGCATTTTTTCCCAAAGTTGAAATTCCGCTATACACAGCCAAAATAGATACTACGGTGAGCAGCAATGCCACCATCCATATGACCTTATCTCCTTTTAAATAGCGAAACATAATCGAATAACCCAGCTGCGCTTACAAACCTTTTACTGCTTTCTTGAATTGACGACCTCTGTCTTCATAGTTGTCAAACAAGTCAAAACTGGCACATGCTGGTGACAACAAAACAGTATCGCCTTCCTTGGCCAACTCATAGGCAACACGAACCGTATGTTCTGCATCTGAAGAATCGACAATGGTGTCTACCACTTTCTCAAAAGCCTTTCTGATTTTACTGCTGTCTTTGGTTAAGCAGATGATGGCTTTAACACGCTTAGAAACCAGGGGCAACAACTCGTTGTAATCATTTCCTTTGTCTTGTCCACCTGCTACCCAAATGATTGGGGTGTTGATGCTCTCCAATGCATACCATGCTGAGTTAACATTGGTAGCTTTGCTGTCATTGATAAAGCTTACACCGTGCACTTTGGCCACAAATTCCAAACGGTGCTCAACGTTTTCAAAATTCTCTAAACTCTCACGAACGACTTCCTTACGCAAATCAAGAATTCTTGCTGCTACGCCGGCTGCCATTGAGTTGTTCAAATTGTGCTTTCCTTTTAAAGCTAATGAAGTGATTTTCATAATTACTGGGTTTTTATGGATGTTGATGTTGATGTTTTCATTTTGAATAAAGGCTCCCTCAAACTCTTCCCCCTCTTGAATGTCATTCAAGGTGAAAGGAATCATGGTGGCACCCATTGTATTTTGAGACAAATACTTTTTTGTCTCCGGATCATCTTGACTATAGATGAAATAATCTGCGGATGTTTGATTTTGAGCGATTCGGAACTTAGACGCTACGTAGTTCTCCATCTTGTACTCATACCTATCCAAGTGATCCGGTGTGATGTTGGTTAGGATGGCGATATCCGCTTTGAATTGAAACATTCCATCCAATTGGAAACTGCTTAATTCAAGTACAAACCAATCGGGCTGCTCACCTATCAACTGACGTGCAAAGCTCTTGCCCACATTGCCTCCCAAACCCACCTTTACCCCAGCTTGTTGAAGAATATGATAGGTGAGCAATGTGGTAGTAGTTTTACCATTGGACCCTGTAATACAGATGGTCTTGGCTTTGTTGTATGGAAAAGCAAATTCCATCTCAGATACCACTGGGATGTCTTTTGCGATCAATGCCTGAACAATGGGTGCTTTTTCTGGAATACCGGGACTTTTGACCACTACATCAGCATTAAGAATCAACTCCTCAGAGTGCTGTCCTTGCTCGAAGGCCACTCCATTGGATTCCATCTCGGCAACATACTCCGGCTTGATGATCCCTTTATCAGAAACAAAAACGTCATATCCATGGTGCAAAGCCAATAGAGCCGTTCCCGTGCCACTTTCACCTCCGCCTAATATGACCAAACGCTTTTTCATTATCTGGTCTTTAGGGTGATGATGGTGACGACAGCCAAAATGATTCCGACGATCCAAAAACGTGATACGATTTTAGCTTCGTGCATTCCTTTCTTCTGAAAGTGATGATGCAAAGGGGACATCAAGAAAATTCTCCTTCCCTCACCGTATTTCTTTTTGGTGTACTTGAAATAAGAAACTTGAATAATGACTGATAAATTCTCTATCAAAAAAATACCGCACAAAACAGGAATCAACAATTCCTTTCGAATGGCGATAGAAAACGTTGCGATAATTCCTCCCAAGGCCAAACTCCCTGTATCACCCATAAAAACTTGCGCTGGATAAGAATTGTACCACAAAAAACCAACACATGACCCGACAAATGCTGCAATGAAAATGGTCAACTCACCACTTCTGGGGATGTACATAATATTTAGGTAATCTGCAAAAATGTAATTACCCGATACATAAGCCAATATGGCCAATGTCACCCCAATAATGGCACTTGAACCCGCGGCCAATCCATCTATTCCATCCGTGATATTGGCACCGTTTGAAACCGCGGTAACAATCAGGATCACGATCAATGTAAAAACAATCCACAATGACCATGCATTGCGCCAAGAAGCGGGCAATAACCAACTGTAGTCAAATTCATTGTCCTTGATAAATGGGATGGTTGTCTTGATGTTTTTATTTTCCTCCCAACTGGCTACCGCACTGGATTGACCTGTTTGCTCAACCGTCTCTGAAGTAGTTGCCTCGTGACCCGTTCTTTCTTTGATGGTTACTGTTGGATTCCAATACAACATCGAAGCGACGATGATGCCTGCTCCTACCTGACCAATGATCTTGAATTTCCCTGCTAAACCTTCCTTGTCTTTTTTAAATACTTTGATGTAATCATCCATAAACCCAATCATTCCTAACCACACGGTAGCAATCAAAAGAGTTTGGATGTACACATTGGTTAAATCGGCAAACAATAAAGTGGGAACGATGATGGACAACAAAATGATAATCCCGCCCATGGTTGGGGTACCTGTCTTTTGCATTTGACCATCCAATCCTAAATCTCGGATGGTCTCTCCCACCTGCTTTCTCCGCAACCATCCAATCAAGTGTTTTCCCATTACCATTGAAATCACGAGCGAAACAATCACAGCAGCGGCAGCCCTAAAACTCAGGTATTGAATCAACCTTGCTCCAGCAAAATCGAAATGCAAATCCAAATATTTAATGAGGTGGTAAATCATATTATTGCTGTTTTAATATTTCCTGTACCATTTGAAAATCATCAAATGGATGCTTCACTCCTTTTATTTCTTGATACTTCTCATGGCCCTTACCTGCCACCAATACGATATCACCAGGTTGTGCTAAAGAACAAGCAGCTGCGATGGCCTCATCCCGATTGACCATGGTTAAAACCTTCCGCTTTTCAACCGGATCCAAATCATTGACAATAGCCTGGATAATGTCCTTCGGCTCTTCACTGCGCGGGTTGTCACTGGTGACAACAACTTTATTGGATTTTTCACAAGCAATTTGTCCCATGATGGGACGCTTGGCAGCATCACGATCGCCACCACATCCCATCACACAAATCAATTGCTCATTGCCACTGCGAATGGTATTGATGGTGTCCAATACATTGGACAATGCATCTGGAGTATGGGCATAATCCACAATAGCGATAACACCTGTGGCTGATCGGAAATATTGAAATCTTCCTTCTGGTGCATTTAAAGTACTCAACACAGTCAACACGCTCATCTCATCCCAACCCAATTGCATGGCAATGCCATAAACAGCAAGGAGATTGTAGGCATTAAATTCCCCAATGAGTTGGGTATATAACTCATGGTGTTGAATGGTCAAGGACAATCCGGAAAGTGCATTTTCAACGATGCGCGCGCGATAATTGGCCATGGATTGCAATGCGTAGGTATACACCTTGCCTTTGCAATTTTGAGACATCACCTCGGCATGTCTGTCATCGGCATTGATCACAGCGAATGATCTGCTGCTCAACCCATCAAACAATAACTTCTTGGCATGGATATAGGCATTGAACGTACCATGATAATCCAAATGATCATGCGTAATATTGGTGAAAGCTGCACCCGTAAAATGCAAACCCGCCGTTCTTCTTTGATCCAAGGCGTGCGATGAAACCTCCATAAATACATGGGTGCAACCTGCCTCAACCATCTGCGCCAATAGCCGTTGCAACTCAACCGCATTGGGCGTGGTATGGGTAGCAGGTACTGATTGTGCGTTGACTTTATTGACAACGGTTGACAATAATCCCGTCTTGTGACCCAAGGCCATGGATAACTCGTAACACAATGTGGCCACCGTCGTTTTTCCATTGGTCCCTGTGACGCCAACAATTGAAAGTTTTTCAGACGGATTTTCATAATAATTCGCCGCCACTATTCCCAATGCCTCCGCTGAGTCGTTTACTCTTACATAAGTAACATCAGGATTCAGTGAATGCGGAAATTGTTGACATAGAATACAATTGGCTCCTTTTTCAATGGCCTTATCAATGAACAAATGCCCATCTACGGCGCTGCCTTTGATGGCAACAAACAAAAAGAAGGATCGCACTTCTCTTGAATCCATTGTGATTCCTTCAGTAGCAATGTGCGTATTGCCCAATACTTCTTCAATGCGCACTTTGTACAATATATCCTTCAATAATTTCATTGCAATTGAAGTTGTATGGTTGAACCTTTTTTCATTGTTGTTCCCGGTTGTACACTCTGTGAAATCACCCTTCCTTTCCCATTCACTTTGTAATGCAAACCAGCATGCTGAAGCGCTTGCAAGGCATCTCTCATCCCCATTCCTAAGCAATTGGGAACAATTCCCTCACGAACATTCATGGCCATTAGAGATGCTGACTGTTGATCTCGGCTTAAATAACTCCAATCCGATCCATTGTCTTTTGGGATAACTGGCAAACCAAATGCTGTCATTAAGGCGTGGGAATTCTTAACCATACCTGGTCTTAGATTGGGCATGATAGTAGGACCGCTAGCTACCCAATTATTACCATGAATATCCAGTGTTGTAGCGTATATTTTATCTGCCAACTCCCTGAATACGGGCGCTGCCACCTTGGAAGCATAATACGCCCCTCTTGGATCTTCAATGACAACGATGCAAGAAAATCTGGGCTTATCTGCCGGGAAATAACCCACAAACGATGCTCGGTAACGGTTGAGTTGATAAGTTCCATTCTTCCACAACCAACTGGTACCTGTCTTTCCAGCTACCTTATAAGGAGATTGCTTAAAAGCCTCATAAGCGGTACCACCTGGCTCCCCAACACTCTCCATCATCTTCCTGCATTGTGCTAAAGTATTCTCTGATGCCAAATTGTCTCTTAACACAACCGGATCTACTTTGCTAACCTTACCATTTGACTGTTTGATTCCTTGAACAAACGATGGTCTTACCATTTTTCCTCCATTGGCTACGGCATTGTAAAAAGCCAATATTTGTATGGGTGCAAAAGCTACCTCATAACCGATAGACATCTGCGTCAAGCTGGTTGCACTCCAATTTTCATCTTTTACTGAAGCATAAACACTGGGCTTTCCCTCCCCCTTAAGATCTATTCCCAGCGTACTTCCCAAACCAAATCCATTCAAATAATCCAAGAATTTCTGGGGCTTAGAAGCAAACGCTTTTCGAACGCCCAGCGCCGTTCCTACATTAGAGGACTTGGCAAATACATCTTTTATCGAGATACTACCATATCCACCTTTATGACTATCATGCAAGGTCATGCCGTTGAATGTCTTCTCGCCATTACCTGTATTGACGGTATCCTCTATGGAAATACTTCCCTCTTCCAATGCCGCCATAATGCTCATGAGTTTCATCGTAGATCCGGGCTCTACTGACTGACTAATGGCGTAATTCATCAACTCAGAATAGGTACTATCCTTGGTGCGACCCAAATTGGCAATGGCACGAACATATCCGGTCTCAACCTCCATGAGAATGGCACATCCCCATTCGCCATTCAACGAATCCAATTGCTTTCTCAAAGCGTGCTCTGCAACATCTTGCAGGTGCACATCAATGGTAGCGATAATGTCCAACCCTGGAATGGGTTCCTGAATGAACTCATCTGTCATGGGTTTCCAAACACTTCCAGGAATTAATTCTTGCAATTGTTTGCCTGGTCTCCCAGATAAAATGGAATCATAAGACAACTCCAAACCCACATTGTCTGACTCACGAAACAATCCTATTGTTCTAGAAGCCAAACTTCCATAGGGCTTCACACGTTTTTTTGTTTCTTCAAATAGAAATCCAGTCTGATTGCGGCCCTTCTTTACATAAGTCAATCGCTTAAAGGAATTGAGCTCCTGAAAAGTCATGTTTTTGACCAAGAGTTCATAGCGTGACTTTTTTCTCACTGCATTATCCAAGACCCGTATAAAATCTCGTTTTGACCGCTTGGGATCTATCGTATTCAGAACGATTGCGATGGAATCTTTGGCCTCATTAAATGCGGCTTCATCCTGCATCGCTTGGGTATCCCAACGCAGAGCATATTCAGAAACAGTGGTCGCCAAAAGGCTTCCATCTGAGGACCATATCTGACCCCGCGTGGGCTCAATGGATCTAACCTTGCTGGTAAACGAAGAAGCCAAAGCCGTGGCATTCTCATCTGGAATAAACTGCAACATGCCCGCCTTTCCGATGATTGAAGCGCCCACCAATACCATCACCACAAAAATGATGTAAGTCCAAGTGCTATTTATTTTCACTGAATTACTCATTTCTTTTTTGTTGAATCGATGTACTCCAATACAATAGGCGGCTTGGACAACTCCTTTAAACCAATGTTCTCAATATCCTTGGCTACTTCACTTTGTCTTCTTTTGGTTTCCAGCGCACTCATTTGTTCATTATAAATGGTACGTTGCTCATTCAACTCCTTTTCTCGTTTGATAATCAGCTTATGATAATCTTCAAATTTGTATTGTAAGGCAATATCTAAAATGAGTAAAATGGCTACAAAACCTATCAAACCCAGGTGCTTTTGAACCCACTCCCCAGTCAAGACATCACCGCCAAAAACTGCAGCCACAAATCCCTTTTTGGGTTTTGCATCCGCATTACCATTCACAGCATTGGATGGGGCAGTATTTTCTGTAGTCTCACTCATACTAATCTCTCGGCTACCCGCATTTTTGCACTACGCGCGCGTGAATTCTCATTAATTTCCTCTGCTGAAGGCAGAATAGGCTTGGCGTTCAAAGGCTTGAATGGGCGAATGATGTTGCCAAAAAAATCTTTTTCTAATTGATCCTCAACATTCCCGCTTCTGAAGAATGATTTAACCATTCTGTCTTCAAGACTGTGGTAGGAGATAACCACAACTCTTCCTCCCACTTCAACGTAATCTTTTAATTGAGAAAGAAATGTTTCCAACACCTCCATTTCTTGATTGACTTCAATGCGTAGGGCTTGAAATACTTGGGCCAAATATTGATGATGAAATTTCCAATCCTCCTCACCTATCAAAACATGAATCAACTCATGGGTTGTGCGTATTGGACGCGCATTGACCATTTTATGGGCAGCAACATGTGGACGTTCCACCTCACCATAAACACGCAAAATTCTAATCAAATCCTCAACCGGGTATTGATTAACGACCACACTCGCATTCAACGATGATTGTTGATTCATGCGCATGTCCAATGGTGCATCGAACCGAAAACTGAAACCCCTATCAGCAGTATCAAATTGATGGCTGCTCACCCCCAAATCGGCCAAGACGCCATCTACCTTTTTAATACCATTAAAACGCAACCAATTTTTTGCATCACGGAAATTCTCTTTGATCAAAGTAAATTGGCTATTCTCTGGAGCATTTGACCAGGCATCTGAATCTTGATCAAAAGAAAACAAACGACCTGTTGTCAAATGAGACAAAATCTCCTTTGTATGGCCTGCAGCGCCCATCGTAACATCGACGTACGTTCCAGTAGGATTAATCTGCAAAGCTTGTATACTTTCTTGGAGCAAAACAGCCCGATGATAAGAAGACTGATTGATCACGTCCGTCTGCATTTTATTGATTTTGCGCGTTACGTTCAATATCCTTTCTGACGTCTTCAGCCAGAGAACCGAAATCAAAATCTTCATCCAAAATCACTTCATCGTGATTTTTCGCACTCCACAACTCCATCTTCTCACCTAAACCAGTGATGACACACTCGTTGTTTTCGTCAATGTCAATCTCTGCGTACTCCAACAACGCAGCAGGAAGCAACAACCTTCCATTTGAGTCCAACTCTATGAGGGTAGCCCCTTTCATGAATTTTCTCTGAAACAACTGATGTTTTTGATTGTATCGACTCAATCGGCTCATCTCTTCATTCACCTTATCCCATTCCGGTTTGGGGTAAATCACCAAACACTTGGAGAAGATGTCACGATTAATCACAAGACCATGATGGATATGATGCTCCAATTGCTTACGCAACTTTCCTGGAAAGAGCAATCGCCCTTTTGGATCCAGTTTGCAATGATGTTCGCCGAGCAGGTTAAGCATTTGTGGTAATGTGTTGGGTACGAAATTAAAACAAATTTCCCACTTTTTACCACTAAGCTACCAAAATTCACCACTTTTTAATAAAGACCAACAAGTACATTTGAAATCAAATATTCATAAAACTCAATATTTGCAAGGGTTTTAGCCCTAACTAAACCCAAAAACCAAGTGGTGGTAAAAAGTGGGAATGTTAACAACTTTAGGTGAAAAACTTCTGAAATGAATTTCACCTCAGTGCAACGGGCGGCGTTTGATCAATCCCCCTTTGGTATCTTTAATGGGATGTTGGATGATAAAAGCATTGGGATCAACGCTTTCTACCAGGGCAATTAAATTAGAAACCTCTAAACGGGTAATGGCACAAAAAATAATGCGCTTGTTTTCATGGCTTGGAGAGACATCCCTGAAGCCAAATTCGCCCTTGTAAATGGTCATTCCTCCGCGCAATTGCTTTCGAATCATCTTCTCAATCACAGCTGAATGATGGGATATGATGGTTAAACCGATGTATTCTTCCCAACCGTTGATGATGAAATCCACCGTCTTAGAAGCCGCGAAGTAGGTTAAAATAGAATACATGGCGCGCTCAATACCAAAAACCCAAGCAGCAACAAAAAACAAAACCAAATTGAACACAGTAATAAAATCACCCACGGTTAAGGTTGATTTTCTGCTCACTGTTACAGCCATGACTTCCGTACCATCAATCACTCCTCCACCCCGCATGGCAAAACCAATACCACCGCCCAAAAAAACACCTCCAAAAACTGAAATCAACAATTTGTCATTTGTTACAACTGGGATTTCAATAACATGAACCAAAATGGCCAAACAGATAATGGCCAATGCTGATTTGATTGCAAACAAAAGATTTACCTGCTTATATCCCAAAATGACAAAAGGAATGTTCAGCACCAATATCAATATGGACAAATCCCAACCCCATTTGGCTTGCACCAACAATGAAATGCCCGTAACACCCCCGTCTAAAAATTGGTTGGGCAGTAAAAAACCTTTTAACCCTACGCTCGCCAACACCACCGCTAGCGACAATAGCAAGGCATCTTTCATATGGTTGAACCAAGACAATTTTGCCAAATATTTCTGCATGCACAAATCTTTGAACTAATCAAATGCTCCTTGCTTTGAATTCAAATTGTTGTGAGCCTTTCAATGTTAAAAGGTATCTCCTTCCTCAAGCTGTTTCAGATAAAAATTGGATACCTTCGCCTTTGATTCAAATCCCAAACATGGAAGCGTATTTAAAAACAGAAGGAGAATTTCAATTCATTGACAAAGGAGAAGGCAAGCCACTCATATTGCTGCATGGCCTATTTGGCGCACTGAGCAATTTCAAAGAAGTATTGGACGAGTTTTCACAAACGCATAGAGTATTAATCCCTATGTTACCGCTATACACCATGCCGTTGCTATCGACAGGGGTAAAATCTTTGGCTGAATTTCTTCATCGATTCATGGAGCATCACCAGTTTCCCAAGGCCTTATTATTGGGCAATAGCCTAGGTGGCCATGTCGCATTGGTCTATACCAAAATGCACTTGGAACGGGTTGAAGGATTAATTCTCACTGCCAGCAGTGGTCTATATGAAAATGCTTTCGGATCCAGCTTTCCCCGCAGAGAGGACAAAGAGTTTATTCGTCAGAAAGTAGCCCTGACTTTTTATGACCCAAAACATGCTGACGACGCTTTGGTGGATGAATGTTTTGAAGTGGTAAACGACCGCAATCGCGTGGTTCGCATATTGGCATTGGCCAAAAGTGCAATACGCCACAATATGGCCAATGACTTGGTCAATATGCACACACCTGCCTGTCTCATTTGGGGGAAAAATGACACCATCACTCCCCCGGAAGTAGCAGACGAGTTTCACAAACTTCTTCCACAATCCGATCTATATTGGATTGACCAATGTGGACATGCCCCCATGATGGAACACCCTTCCACATTCAACGCACAATTGCGTCAATGGCTTACGTTAAAAAATCTTTGATATGCACATCTTAGATGCCGTTTTTTTAATGTCCAATACCAATGTGACGGGTTGCCCACCGGCCAACCTTCCAGAAGTAGCATTCATTGGGCGTTCTAATGTTGGAAAGAGTAGTTTAATCAATATGTTGGTCAACAAAAAAGGATTGGCCAAAACATCCGGTACACCTGGGAAAACACAAACCATCAATCACTTCGAAGTTCAAGTTAAAAAGGGAACCAATTGGTATCTTGTCGACCTACCCGGATATGGATACGCCAAAATTTCCAAGTCCTCACGTGGCGACTGGAAAAACATGACCCGACATTATTTGAAAGAACGCGAGAACTTAAAATGTCTCTTTGTGTTGGTCGACATTCGTCATGAAGCGCAGAAAATTGACATCGAGTTCATGGAGCAGTTGATTAACGATGAGTTCCCGTTTTGTTTGGTGCTCACCAAGGCTGACAAGCTGAAAGAAAAAGCAGTGGTGCAAGCGTATGAGAAGTATGAAAACACCCTTATCGAAAGATGGGGAGATGCGCCAACCATGCTCGTCTCATCTGCAGAGAGCCAATTGGGAAAAGATCAGATATTGAATTTAATAACAACCCTTTTTGAAGAGGAAAAATGAACCACCCCACCATTCATTGGGCTCATGAGTTGACGGAGCTATTTACTCCGTTCACTGAATCAATGTCTGCTTATTCTAAAATCTATTTGCTCATCGATGAGCAAGTGAGTTCAATCTGGTTAAATGATTTATTGGAGCAATGCCCTGAGCTGAGTCAAGCCAATGTCATGGAAATTCCGAGCGGTGAGGAGGGAAAGGATTGGGACATTCTCAAACAGATATTGGATCAATGGGTAGAAGATGCCGCAGACCGTCATTCTCTCATCATCAACATTGGAGGAGGTGCCACCACAGATTTGGGTGGATTTGCTGCCAGTATTTACAAACGTGGTCTAGATTTTTTTCACGTTCCCACCACCCTTATGGCCATGGTAGATGCTTCTCTGGGAGGTAAAAACGGCATCAATTTTCATGGGGTGAAAAATGTGTTGGGAACCTTTGAAGCACCCAATGAGCTCATCATTTGTCCTTTGTTTCTGACTTCCCTTTCAGACGAGGAATTGCGCTCTGGAATGGCTGAAATGTTGAAACATGGATTGATCAAAGATGCCTCAATGTGGGAAGCCTTGATATCCTTAGATGAAATTACAGCTGAAACTTTAACTCCATTTATTCAGCGCAACATTCAAATCAAATTACAAATCGTAGCGGAAGACCCCTTTGAAACGGGAGAACGTAAACTATTGAATTTTGGACATACGATGGGCCATGCCATTGAGAGTTACTTTTTAAACAAAGAACAGCACAAAACGCATGGACAATGTGTGGCATGGGGGATGGTCTTCGCCTGTCTGGTATCAGAATCCGATGGATTGATAACAAAACAGATTTCAGATGAAATCATCGAAAATGTGCTAGACATATTCCCTTTACCCGAAGATTTACCTCTTTGGAATGACCTTTGTGAAATTGTAATCCATGACAAAAAAAACAAAGACGGAAAACTTCAACTTACATTGATCAAATCCATCGGAAAAGGGTTAATACATCAGACCAAATCAATTGAAAGTCTTGAGCCCATTTGGAAAACATTTAATGGGTTGAAATAGTAAACTCATCCCCATCCCTTAACACCGGAAATTGGGACCTGTATTGTTCCAATTCTTCCTTGTTCAACTCAATCGTACATACTCCTGCAACATCTGTTTGGGTCCAAAGCGTATTTCCTTTGGGATCAATGAGCGCACTGTCACCTGAGTAGATGTTTTCTTTTTGATCCGTGCCTACTCGATTTACACCCGCAACATAACATTGATTCTCAATGGCACGTGCTCTAAGCAAGGTTGACCAAGCCTCCTTGCGTGCACTGGGCCAATTGGCTACATAAATCAGGATATCATAATCAGCGGCTCCATGCGCAAATCGATTCCTACTCCAAACGGGAAAACGCAAATCATAACAAATCAAAGGACATATTTTCCAACCTTTCCAATGCTCAATGATGCGGTGAGATCCCTTGGTGTATGTCTTTTCTTCACCCGCAAAAGTGAAGAGATGTCGCTTATCGTAATGTGAAAACGTCCCGTCTGGCCGCACCCAAAGCAACCGATTGTACAATCCCTCATTGTCTTTAAAAGCAACACTTCCACACATCACCGCATTAAGATCCTTTGACCACTTCCTCATCCAGTTCACGGTTTCTGAAGACTCAGAGAATAATTCGGCTACCGCAGGATTCATTGTAAATCCCGTGGTAAACATCTCAGGTAATACGATCAAATCCGTGGCTTCCAATTTTTGCAGAACGCCCTCCATTCGCAGATAATTTTTTGCGGGAGACTCCCAACTCAAAACGGTTTGTACCAAACTCAATCTCATGACACAAGATTAAAACAAATTATCGTTGGCACAATTCTCTGAATTCACAAAAACGACAAGAGCTGATATTTTCAGTGCACGCAAATTCTTCTTTGGCCTTTGGAATATTTTTAATAACATCGACATTCATGGATTTCAACTCCAAGGTCTCTGCCTTCATTGTGTCGATGAAATCTGTAATGTCAGCGTTTGTGATCTCAGGACGAACTTCTTCAAATCCCTCTTTTACGTAGCAAACCATGGGCACAATCTCATCAAAATCATGGGCAAAATGATATCTTGCAAAGAGGGCGTAACCAATCAATTGCTTTCTATGCTTAACCAAGTCTTGTTTGCCTGTTTTCCAATCTAAAATGTAGATGACACGCTCATGGGGCAACATAAAGTCAACTTTACAATAAGCCTTGATGTCTTCAATGCGCGTTTCTCCAAATCCGGGTGGTTCAATAATCCAACGGTCTTTTGATGACTGAGGAAGATTGCGTATCCATTCAAAACGTTCTGATGTAACAATATTCTTCACGGATTGAAAAGCACGTTGCCCTATTTCTTGTGCATCTATCCTCTCCAATTCTTTGTAATGAATCTCAGAGAATACCTTACTGTTCACATACTCTTCTGAGCGGGCAAAAACAAATTGTTCCAGCTTGTCCAATTGAACCGGCGAACTGGATTTCTGCAAACGGTGCAAAATGGTTTCTACCACATCATGAACAATATTCCCTATCTCCAAAGGAATGGTGGTCATCGCCTTTAATTTGGCAATTTGCTTAATGTCAAAGTCTCGATCATACTTATCATAGTACCGATAAAAGTATTTCCTCTTACAAGTTTGATAAATTTCGAAACGGCTAACTGACCAGCCAAGCTCAGAGGTGAAAGGAAATGTTTTCATGGTACAAATTTCTATCGAACTTAAAGATTTTTTGCCTTTCAGGACAAACATAAATTATGCACATATTCGTTTTCACCTTATTTTAGGGCATGTTCCGACTGATAATTTTATTCACAGTTCTTCCTTTTCTGCTCTCTGCACAAAGTTTTGACATGACCAGAAGAAAAGGAGGAACCTATTTCTACAGTCAATATTTTGATCAATACCAGCGCCCCTTGCACGGAACATTTTCCAATATAGAAGAAGAAGTTTTGGTTACCCGAAAGTTTGAATATGGCATTCTCATGATGGAAACGAGAGAGGTCAATGGATTCACTAGCCACCTTTTTCAGCGAGAAGATTCTCAAACCCCCACAGCCACCTACCGCATTTGGCACAACCCCAAACAGCTCAATGAGTTTTGGCAATTCACAGTTGATGAAAAGAAACACTTGAGAATTGAGATCTCTGTTTTTCAAGAAAACGGATTCCCATTGATTCATCAACAATTCTATCCCTTGAACACAGCAGAACACCAAACGTACTTTGGACTACCGGAAAAAGAGGAGAAAATAGACCCCTTGGGCTACACCAACACTTGGATGCCTAGTGGGATTTACCAAGAATGGAATGAAAAAGGCATTCTGACAACTTGGAAAGAATACCGAGATACCGTTATCAATGTGCCTGAGGAAGAAAGAAGAAAAGGCAAATATTTGGAAAACTATTCAAATGGCTCCTCCAAAATTGCAGGGCAATATGATGATTACGGGCACCCCATTGGGGATTGGTTTAGCTACCATGTAAATGGATCAATAGCAAAAATTATATCCTATCAATATCCAAACAGCTATTACCTCATTGAAAACATGATTGAATACAATGATCACTCCATTAAAATTGGAGAAATCAAGCTAGATGGTAAAGGAAGTGGATATGAAAAAAAGTGGACTGATGTGGGGGGCATTCAATATGAACGAAAAATAAAAAACTACAACTGGGAGCCCAAGACAGCATGGGAAAGATGGTATTACGACAATGGAAAAACCATGCGCATGATCCATATGGACAACCCCAATGACACGATAGAATCCAAATATTTTTCTAATGGTTTAATATGGTATGTGCACACAGAGAAAGACAATGTATCTGTGCAAAGAGAATTTTATTTCAATCAAAATAAAAAATGGGAGATGATCCAAAACCGAGACAATGGAGAATCTTTTTATACAGAATGGAATGAAAACGGAGATACTTCAAAATCAGAAATCACTAAAAACGATATTAAAAGCATTAAGGAGTTCGAAAATGGAAAGGTGGTACGGAAATACAACAGAACCAATACAGGTATCAACGGCGATTATTGGGAATTACGTGACAACAATTGGATCAAACATCATTATATTGACGGAATACGACAAATCGAAACCCTTCCTGTTTTGATTCAATACCCGGATGCTCCACAAACCTTTAAAAAATTGTATTCCCAATATTCGGCAACATCCCTTGGAGTGCATGGATTCAAGGAAGCTTCTGAATTGAACAATACAGACCAACATTATTTGGTGGAACATTACGCACAATTGCAAAAGCTTTTTACGGAGAAAAAAATAAATACCCAACAGTTTGAGATTAGCGTTGGAAGAAGCATTGACTGCAGCTTTTTCTCCCTAAGACCCGCATTTGGAAGTCCGGTAATTTTCGTTATCTATGACAACAGTTACCAAGAATTTTTGAACCGCACCAACGATTGGACATCTTTTGAATTGTGGAACGAGCAATTTAATTTTAAGTGGAACTGATTTGATTTTCCATCTCAAATTCCTTGATAATCTGATCACTCCAATAAATAGCATTTTTTGCCCATAAAATCATGGCATCCCATTTTTCCTCCTCTGAGGGAGGGAAATCACTTTTTAATTTCATTGTCTTTCGGGACAACTGAGCAACTGCAATACCCGTAGCAACGGAAACATTCAGGCTTTGTGAAAATCCCGACATGGGAATAATCACTTGAGCGTCTGCCAACTCTCTTGCCACATCAGAGATCCCAGTTAACTCTGTTCCCATTACCAGCGCTACAGGTCGCTTGGGTTCAAAATCTTCTATTGCCACTGCTGACGGAGAAAAATCAGTCACGACCAAATCAAAACCTTTTGATTTTAATGACAACATCAAATCTCGCGCATTTTTCTCTCTTTGGATGTTCATCCAATCCATGGCGCCTTTGGAAATCTTACGATTGATTTGCCATAGATGTTCATCCTCCAAGACATGCAAATAATGAACACCCAGTGCATCAGCCGTACGAACAATGGCGCTGGCATTCAATGACTGATAAATGTTCTCTAAAACAAGATGCAAGCAAGTGTTGCGCTGCGACCATACCTCCTCAAAACGTGCTTGTCGCTCAGCTGACAAGACCGAGCAAAAACGTTGATAAAGAGATTTTTTTTGATCCAAATTCATGACACCCTAGATGAAAAAAAAAGCCGCTCCAATTGGAACGGCTTTCTGGCTTAGGAAAGTATTAAACTTTAGCAGCCAATTCAGAACCAGCTTTGAAACGTACAACGTTCTTAGCTTTGATTTTGATTTCTTTACCAGTCTGTGGGTTACGACCGATACGAGCAGCACGCTTAGTAACGCTGAAAGAACCGAAACCTACTAAACCGATACGGTCGCCTTTTTTCAAAGCCTTAGTAGTTACTTCGATGAAACCTTCCAATGCTTTCTTAGCATCAGCCTTTGACAACTTCGCTGAACCAGCGATAGCGTCGATTAATTCTGCTTTGTTCATTTTAATTTGTTTTTTTAGGTTAATAATGTTGAACAAGACAAATGTAAAAGCAGAAAATCTTGAAACGCAAGTATATCAAGCCTTTTGAGTTGATTTTGTTGAAAAATGTTTGATTTTGTTCATAACCATAGCGTGTCAATCGCCAAAAGCCTTGATTTTATTGGGTTCCAGAGCTTATCCACATTCATTTCAAGTCGTAACATGATTAGTCCGTACTTTGCAACATGCAAGAAAAAGGCCTTTCGATTCGATACCAAGACCTACTCAAAGTATCCCTTCCGATGAGCCTGGGAGCCTTTGTACAATTCTTTGTTGTATTTACAGACAACTACTTTGCAGCCCAGTTGGATGGCAAAGCCATGAGTGGAGTATCGTACATTGGTTTGGCCTACATCACCTTGGCCATGATAACCACCGGTATTGCGAGTGCCATTCAAATTATTGTGGCACGCAGAATGGGAGAACAACAATGGAGTGTCATCCCCTCTGTAGTAAACAATGGTATTTTCCTCGGTTTATTCATTGCTGCTTTGCAATTCTCTGCACTGTATTTTTTAGGACCACGTTTCATCGAGACTTTTATCTCCGATTCGGTCACAAAAAATTACATGATCACATTTTCCAACATTCGATCATGGGGATTTTGGATTTACACCCCAACCATGCTCTTGCAGGCCTATTGGACTGGGGTGGCCAAAACCCGTGTGGTATTCAGTACGATGCTCATCACCTCCATTGGCAACATGATACTGGCCTACTTGCTCATTTTTGGCAAGGGTCCTTTTCCCGCTTTAGGAGTAAGCGGAGCCGCATGGGCTACGTTGAGTGCGGAGGCACTAGCGTTTGTTTTTCTTTTTGGATACACCTTCCTCAAAAACCCAATCATTGTTCAAAGATTGATTCAGCCGATATTCAGTCACACCCGTTCTATTTTACAATTGGGCGTTCCCATTGTCTTGCAGTTGCTCATTGCATTGGGTGTTTGGCTGGCGTTCTACACCATGGTGGAGTCAAGGGGACCTGAATCACTACAATCCGCATTTATCGTTCGCAACATGTACATGCTGGCTTGGGTAAGTGTGATGGGATTTTCTTCCGCCATGCGCACCTATACCAGCGCCCTCATTGCAGAGAACAGGTATGCTGAATTGAAAAAACTCTTTTTCACCATCGCTTCATTTAATTTCATTGGCGTACTACTTTTGAGTCATGGCCTCTGGTTGTATCCAAAGTGGATTTCAGGTCAATTCACCCAAGATCCAACCACTATCCGATACACCGTGGACACCATGCTCCTCATCGTTCCTGCTATGCTCATTTATAGTTTTACTTCCATTCTACTGGCCTGGGTTGAAGGCAGTGGTGCAACGGTGGCGGGCTTTTGGATTGAAGTAATCACCTCTTGCATTTATATCATCACCATCTACTCCATGGTCCATTTTACACAATGGGAGGTAAGTCTTCTGTGGCTCTCTGATTATGTCTATTTCATTGTCATGGGAATATGCTCCGGTATTTATTTGAGATTCGGGAAATGGCGGTTGAATAAGTTATAAACATCAACACAAAGTTGAGCCATCTCCAATGCGCAATTCTTAAATTTGTTGGAGACTTTATTACCTAAACATGTACATCATTTTTGATACGGAAACCACTGGTCTTCCTGAGAACTATAACGCGCCCATTTCTGACACTCAAAATTGGCCTCGGATTGTTCAAATTGCCTGGCAATTGCACAATGACAATGGAGGATTGATTTCCGCTCAGAATCTCGTTGTCAAACCAGAAGGATTTAGTATTCCTTTCAACGCTGTCAAGGTACATGGGATCACGACCGAGAAAGCAAACGAAATTGGCATTCCTCTTCAAGATGCTCTGAGTCAATTCATACAAGACGTTCAGAAAGCAAAGTATGTTGTTGGACACAACATTGACTTCGATATTAAAGTAGTTGGCTGTGAAATGTTCCGTCAGCAATCTGATTTTGACATCCTTTCTGTGTTGTCATTGGATACAAAAGAACAAGGAACCGAATTCTGCGCTTTGCCAGGAGGAAAAGGAGGTAAATTCAAATGGCCAACGCTAGGCGAATTATATCAAAAGCTTTTTGATTCGCAAATGATCGAGGCGCATGATGCCGCCTATGATGTGGAAGCCACGAGTCGTGCATTCTTTGAAATGCTTAAAAGACGCATCATACAGGTGCCCGAATCGAAATCGATAACATCATTTGAATATGAGGCTCCTGTTCTAAAGGCTAGTAATTTTAGTCAAACCAGCGATAATCAGGCTGAGGCCGCTGATAATACACCTGCGGAGAGCAATGAAATTGATACTGAAGTTAACTTTGTACATCTGCATGTTCATTCACAGTTCAGTGTACTTCAAAGCACCTCCGAAATAGGATCCATAGTCAAAAAAGCTGTTTCACAAAATGCTCCCGCCATTGCCATTACCGAGCATGGTAATATGATGTCGGCATTTGTTTTTAATCAGGAAGTAGAAAAATACAACAAGAAAAACGGCACACACCTAAAGGCCATTGTGGGATGTGAATTGAGTGTCTGCAAAAACCGATTGAACAAAGAGACCAAAGATGATGGATTCCCTGTTGTATTATTGGCCAAAAATAAAAAAGGTTATCACCACTTGGCCAAACTATCGAGTATCGCGTTTACCGAAGGGTTTTACTACATCCCCAGAATAGATAAAGAAACACTGGAACAATACAAAGAGGATTTAATTGCCACTACTGGTGGACTCTGGGGAGAAGTTCCTTACCTCATTCTCAACGTTGGAGAAGAGCGAGCAGAAGAGGCATTCATTTGGTGGAAAGAAAAATTTGGAGAGGATTTCTACGCTGAACTTTTGAGGCATGGATTGGAAGAAGAGGATGTCGTCAATGAAACGTTGATCCGATTTTGCAAGAAACATGACGTCAAATATTTTGCGGCCAACAACACCTACTACACAGAAAAAAAAGAAGCACAAGCCCAAGATGCATTGCTCTGTGTAAAGGATGGTGAATCATTGGACAAGCCCAAGAAGTACATCGGAAAAAGAGGAAGAGAATATCGCTTTGGACTGCCCAACGATGAGTTCTACATCAAATCACCGCAAGATATGGCCAAACTTTTCAGTGACCTGCCAGAGGCCATAGAGGAGACCATACGAATAGCTGAAAAGTGCGAGCAATACTCATTGGGCCGTAGTATTCTACTTCCCAAGTTTGACATCCCAGAGGAATTCGTTGACCCAAAAGATGAGATAGATGGGGAGAAAAGAGGAGAAAACGCATTCTTGCGTCATCTCACTTATGAAGGTGCTGTAAAACGGTACGGGGAAATCACCCCTGATATTGCGGAGCGATTGGATTTTGAATTAAAAACCATTGCGCACACGGGATATCCAGGATACTTTTTGATTGTTCAAGACTTCTGTAACAAGGCCCGAGAAATGGGTGTTAGTGTTGGACCGGGTCGTGGATCTGCCGCAGGATCTGCCGTGGCCTATTGCATTGGTATCACCAATGTTGACCCCATCAAATATGATTTACTTTTTGAGCGTTTCCTCAACCCAGAGCGTGTGAGCATGCCCGATATTGACATCGACTTTGATGACGAAGGGAGAGGAAAAGTGATTGAATATGTCAGGGACAAATACTCCAAAAATGCCGTAGCGCAAATTATCACCTATGGTTCCATGGCTGCCAAATCAGCAGTGCGAGATTCAGGACGTGTGATGGGTCTGCCACTTGGGGATACCGATAGAATAGCCAAATTAATTCCAGACAATTCCAAGTTAAAAGACATTGTATCTAAAGACAACAAGGAATTAGAAAAGGCATTTGCAAGAGATGTTGTTGAAAATGCCAAAGCATTGAATGCGCTGTCCAAGGCCAGTTCTGAAGAAGGTAAAGTGGTGCAAATGGCTTCACTCTTGGAGGGTTCTGTTAGAAATACTGGAATACATGCTTGTGGGGTTATCATCACTCCTGGCCCCATTGATCAATTTGTACCAGTGGCTACAGCCAAGGACAGCGATATGTGGTGCACGCAGTTTGACAATGATGTTGTGGAGAAAGCGGGCCTATTGAAAATGGACTTCTTGGGGTTAAAAACGTTAACCATCATCAAAAACGCCCTAAAAATCATCAAGCAAAGACACGGCATAGACATCGACATCGATCAGATTCCATTGGATGATCCAAAGACTTTTGAATTGTTTCAGCGCGGTGATACGGTCAGCATTTTCCAGTACGAAAGTCCTGGTATGCAGAAGCATTTGAAAGATCTAAAACCAACCGTTTTTGAGGACCTTATTGCCATGAACGCCTTGTACCGTCCCGGTCCAATGGAATACATTCCCTCCTTCATCAAAAGGAAACACGGATTAGAGCCTATTCAATATGACTTGCCTGAAATGGAAGAATACTTGAAGGATACGTATGGAATTACCGTTTACCAAGAGCAGGTCATGTTGCTATCTCAGAAATTGGCCAACTTCACCAAGGGGCAAGCGGATAGCTTGCGGAAAGCCATGGGTAAAAAACTGAAAGAGGAATTGGACAAGATGAAAGGTCAATTCATGGAGGGAGCGCAAAACAATGGACACCCCAAAGACAAATTGGAGAAAATTTGGACAGACTGGGAGGCCTTTGCGAGCTATGCCTTCAACAAATCGCATTCTACATGTTACGCATGGATTGCTTTCCAAACAGGATACCTGAAGGCCAATTATCCCGCCGAATACATGGCTGCAGCCATGACTGGATCTTTGAGTGATCTGAAGCAAGTGACCTTCTTTATTCAAGACTGCAAAAAAAATAAATTGCCTGTTCTTGGACCCGATGTCAACGAATCTGATGCCTTTTTTAACGTCAACAAAAACGGTGATATCCGTTTTGGATTGGCTGCTGTAAAAGGGGTGGGTGAAAGCGCTGTTGAAAGCATCGTTGAAGAAAGGATGAAAGGTCCTTTCAAAAGTCCTTTTGACTTTATCAAACGCGTAGATGCCCGCACGAGTAACAAAAGGGTCATTGAAGGTCTAGTATATAGTGGAGGCATGGACAGTTTTGGAATTGCCCGATCTGCCTATTTCACCCCCGATGGCAAGAACAGCACCTTTATCGAGACTTTGATTAAATATGGGAATGCCACCAAAGACACTTCTCAAAATGGGATGGCAACATTGTTTGGTGAATCAGAAGATATTGACATTCCAGAACCCTCTATACCCGCACACCAACCATGGGATACCTTTACCCAATTGGCTCATGAAAAGGATGTAGCTGGCATCTTCTTGAGTGGTCATCCGCTGGATGACTACAGGATGGAAATTGACAATTTCTGCAGCAAAGGAGGACTAGAATTGTTGTCTGATATGCCAACGGTTAAAGGCCGTGAATTGAAAATTCCAGGATTGATTAAAAACGTGCAGCACAAAATCAGTAAGGTTGGAAAGCCATACGGATCTTTTGTATTAGAAGACTACACGGGTACCAGAGAGTTCAGCCTATTCGGTGAAGAATATTTGAAATTCAAATCTTTTTTGGATAACAACTACCCCGTTGTTTTGGTTGGTAAGGTGTCCGCAAGATGGCAACGACAAGATCAGAAAGGACCTGAAGAATTGGAATTTAAACTTCAGCGCATTGACTTGCTCAGTGATGTTAGACAAAAGCAAGGGAAATTCTTGAACATTACAGTGGATCGTAGATTTGTTACACCGGAACTGATTAATATTTTAGAAAGCCAATTGATTTCAGGCCAAGGTGGCGCTCAATTGCGCATGAAAATTTATGATGAAGAATCCATGTTGACCACCCTCTCTGGAAATAAATTTCAATTGGACCTGAATGATGATGTTCTTGAAAACCTCAAGAGAATACCCAACATTGACTTCAATATTTCAGAAAACTAATGCGGCCATTTATTCTCATATCCCTATGTCTGTTTTTTCAAACCACGTTGACTGGACAAGAATCCCAATGGAATAGTGTTGGAAAACCATTCTTATTGGGAAAAATCAATTACAACAAGGATACCCTTTTCCAAAAATTACCCACTACGATCAGCACAAAAGAAAACGCTTTTTTACTGAAAGAGGTATATGACTCCCTACAGAAAATGATAGATGCCGCTCACTCGGATGGGGTCGAATTTAAAGTGATTAGCGCATCTAGAAACTTTGACCAACAAAAAGCCATCTGGGAAAAAAAATGGATCGCTCGAAAAGGTCAATATCCAAAGGGATTGGATCGGGCTAAAAACATTTTGCTCTACAGTTCCATGCCGGGAACTTCAAGACACCATTGGGGAACTGATTTTGATTTGAATGCATTGGACCCAAGCTACTTTGCACAAGGGAAAGGGAAGAAGGAATATGATTGGCTGTGCATGAATGCCTCCCGCTATGGTTTTTATCAACCGTATGATTCAGCACCTGACCGTACAGGTTATAACGAAGAAAAATGGCATTGGTCTTTTTTTCCGATTGCGCAACAACTTACAGCTCAGTATTTGGAGAAGATTCAATACACGGATTTAGCTCCTTTTCAAGGGGCAGAATTTGCAAAAGAGCTCAATGTCATTCAATACTACGTCAATGGTATTCAACCACCTCCCAATAAAAAAAAATAACATACTTTTCTTCTGCTTGATTTTGTTGTCATTGAAATCAACTGGACAACAAGATACATTACCACAACAGATGATGAGACCTTTGATTTTTATTGGTCTTGAGAAAGATCAATTACAATCGGATGAATCCCTTTTCATGGTTGACATTCAGCAAAAAGAGATCTTGCGATTGCAATCCCGAACCAGTGCTGATTTACTCAGTAAAAATGGAAACGTGTTCGTTCAAAAAAGTCAATTTGGTGGGGGAAGTCCCATTTTAAGAGGATTTGAAGCCAACAGAATTCTTATGGTCATAGATGGTATCAGAATGAACAATCTCATTTATCGAGGGGGCCATCTTCAAAACATCCTGTCCTGTGATGTCAATCAATTGGAAAAAATGGAGGTCATTTTTGGTCCCAGTTCATGTTTATTTGGCAGTGATGCTTTGGGCGGAGTGATTGAGATGGAAACCATATCACCAAGATATCAATCCCAAAAGAAATGGCGGACCATCATCCAAAACCGATATGAGACCGTTACCAATGGGTGGATGCAACATTTCGAAACCCACTATGGAAAACGAAATTTTGCGATGCTCACGTCTTTCACAATGCTACAAAACAACCGTTATTTGACGGGCAAAGGGAAAAACCCCTTCTTCTCCGAAAATTTTGGAACCCAAAAATTTTATGGCGTTTGGAATGGTGTCAATGATGAAATGGTCTTGAATAATGATGCGTATGAAATTAAAAACACCGCATATACCCAAACGGATTTTTTACAGAAATTCAAATGGCGAACTGGAAAGCAAAAAAATGTAGAACACCATTTACAGCTACAACATTCCAACTCCACCAACATCCATAGAAACGATCGTCTATCAGAGTGGAATGGAGACCACCTCAAATTTGCAGAATGGTATTATGGCCCTCAAAAAAGAGCTCTGCTCAGTTACCATAGAATACAACAAAAACCTTTTCAACTATTTCAAAGAAATGATTTGATTGTATCGGTTCAAAAAATAGAAGAGAGCAGACAAAGCCGCAAATGGGATAACCCTTGGCTAGAAGCGCGAAAGGAAAGTGTTGGGATTGCTTCGATAACACAAAACTTCTACAGCATTTCAGAACATCATGAATGGCAAGCCGGCTGGGACTATCAATACAATCAACTCTCCTCTACTGCTCAAGCCATCCACAAAATATCGCAAGAGCAAAAACAGACTGGCGCTCGATATCCGACAGGTAAAAATAACATGCAATCCATCTCTGTATTTAGCGTGCACACTTTTAGACCCAATGAAAAATGGACTTTTCATGATGGATTGAGAGGAGGGTATTCCATCTTGCACTCCGGTTTTGATGACCGGTATACTTGGCTTTCCACGGGACAAGATCTTGAACAAAAAATGCCCTACTATTCTGGATCTTTTGGCATACAATACCACATCACCTCCCGACAATCCGTTACCACGCAATTGTCATCTGGATACAGAGTACCCAATATTGATGACCTGAGTCGGATTTTTGAAACTGGGCAAGGAAACGTTATTGTGCCCAATTCCAATCTCAGCCCAGAGCAATCTATGAATTTTGACATAGGATACAAATGGAGAAGTGATAAACTTCAATTTCAAATCATGTACTATGAAGCCAAAATTAGAGACATCATCGCTTTGGCTCCTTACAGTATCAATGGAAGCAGCACCATAATATGGGATGGAGTTACGAGCAATGTCCTGGCCAATCAAAATTTTGATCACGCAACCATCAGAGGATTACAAGGTCAATGCAAGGGGCAAATGGGATCAAAAACCAATTGGCACCTTCAGGGACAATACACCAATGGAAGGATTAAAGATGACAAAAAGCAACCATTGGATCACATACCCCCTGCTATGGTTTCCGCAGGAATCCATCACCAATGGAAACAGCTTCTTCTGATGTTTCAAGGACAGTATTGCGGTTGGAAAAAAATAGCTGATTATCGATTGGAAGCGGAGGACAATGAACAATATGCTCCAGCGGTCGGAACACCTGCTTACACGCTATTTGACTTCAGAATGGAGTACTTGGTCAATGATCAATGGACGATATTCTCTGGAGTGGATAATATACTGGATACACAGTATCGCCCATTTGCCAGTGGCATCAATGGCCCGGGTAGAAATTTCTACTTGTCTTTCCGTTGGAGTCCCGGCCAATAAATTGTGGCATACCCCGGATAGTAGTGGAAAGCCCGGAGGGCCGGGAACCGGCCCGAGGACTTGAAACGTATAGCCGGAATAGGTCCAAAAAAAAGGACTACTTCCGTAGTCCTTGGTGTCTTGATTCAAGATGCATTAAAGATGCATAAACGCTTTTTTCTGCAACAAAGATTCTTTGCTTTCTCTGTAGTCTGGATCGTCCACACAACAGTCCACTGGGCAAACAGCAGCGCATTGGGGCTCATCATGGAAACCCACACACTCCGTGCATTTATCATGTACGATATAATACACATCCATGCTTTTGGGTTCCATCAAACCGTCTGCGTCTACCTCTGCCCCACCTGTTATGGGATTAATAATGCCTCTCAGGCCTGTCCCATCAGAGTATTTCCACTCAGCTCCGCCCTCATAGATGGCGTGATTGGGACATTCTGGTTCACAAGCTCCGCAATTGATGCATGCGTCGGTAATCATGATTGCCATATCTGTATCGCTTTAATGTAATTTTGCGGCGCAAATGTACGCCATAACGTTTTAATAATGAATACAACCCTAGAACAACGAATCAAAGCTTTTGTTCAGCTTTCCAAAACCATGGAAAGTCTTTCCCGTTCAGCGGCCTGGCCTGGTTTTGATTGTGGCCTTACTGAAGATGAATACCAAAGTGCCAATGAAGTGGTAGCTACGCAAGTAGCCTACAATGGTTGGTTTACAGAGAGCAATACCAGAAAAGCCATTGGAGAATGGGCCCGCAATTTAACAGCGGAAAATTTAAAACAATGGGTATCGCAATACAATATTCCTGATGTGCCCAATGAGCAACAAACGGTGGCGATTATTTGTGCCGGTAACATTCCGATGGTAGGGTTTCATGATATTCTATGCGTGTTGCTCAGCGGACACAAAGCGCTGATAAAACTATCCAGTGACGACGCACGACTCATCCCTTTGTTTCTGTATCTCATCATGAAATGGGAGCCCGGATTAAAAGATTCTATTGCTTGGGCAGACGGCAAAATGGAAAATTTCAACAGAATTATTGCCACTGGCAGCGACAATACCTCTCGCTACTTTCACGCCTACTTTGATAAGTATCCCAACATCATAAGACATTCAAGGACCAGTGTTGCTGTGCTCAATGGAGAAGAAACAGAAGAGGAGTTGAATGGGTTGGCCCATGACATCTTTGATTATTTTGGAATGGGATGCAGAAATGTGTGCAAAGTATTTATTCCTCAAGGATATGATTTGAATATCCTGATCAAAGCCTTATTGCCCTTTCAGGATGTGATTAAACACAACAAGTACGCCAACAACTATGATTACAACAAGGCTGTTTGGCTATTGAATCAGGTAGATTTATTGGAAAACGGATTTATGCTTTTCAAAGAAGACAGCGGTTGGGTAGCCCCAACAGGCAGTCTATTTTACGAGTATTATACGCAAATTCAAGAGGTCCACAACAGGGTTCAAGAACACCAAGAACATCTTCAGTGTGTGGTTGGCAAAGACTTCATTCCTTTTGGACAGGCGCAGTGTCCCGGACTCAGTGATTACCCGGATAATGTTGATGTGATGAAGTTTCTCCTTTCCTAACTATATTTGAGCCATGCGAAAATTAGGAATCGGGTTATTGGGTGTATTGTTGACTGTGCTTGTTTTTCATGCATGTACCACTGAAGTTGAACTCAACGCACCTTATAAAAGTACGACGGTTGTATTTGGATTGTTGGATCCCAAATTAGATACACAATACATTAAAATCAATAAAACCTATTTGGGTGAGGGAAACAACTATGATTTTGCACAAATCAGAGACAGCAGTGAATACAAGTGGGAAGAGTTTAAGCGCTTGGCCATTGAAAAGTATGTGAACAATACCAAGGTAGATGAGTGGGACTTGGAACCGCTTGAAGTAGCCAAAGATCCTTACGGATTATTTTACGCCCCACTTCAAACCGTGTACATCCTACCAACAGTTGGCGGAATGGATCCAGAGGCCACCTACAAATTGGTGGTTGATTTCCACAATCGCCCAGATGTATACGCCACCACTGACTTGGTGAAAACCAATGAAGTGACCATTCAAAATCCATTGCCCAACGTAGCCATGATTTTGGCGCAATTCAATGCATCAACGCAAGACATCAATTACAAAGATGATGTTACCGTGAAATGGACACCTGCGCCCAATGTGTCCTCTTACGATATTACGCTTCATTTTAATTATCTTGAGCAAACGTATGCTGATAATGCCCACACGCAATTGATTAAGACGGATACATTGCGATTGGATTACTACATTGGAAATTTTGATAGTGATAATTTAGAAACCAATGGAGGCGCTGTATCGGCTAGTTTTGCGGGCGAGGGATTTTTCAGTTATTTACAAAGCAAGTTGTCCGTTAATCCAAAAGTTAGACGGATTCCAGGACATCAGCTTCCTGCTGCAACGGCCAAATGTTTTGAATTAACCATAGGAATGGCTAATGAAGAGTTGGGAACCTACTTATCTGTGAATGCTCCTGTAACCGGTGTCATTCAAGAAAGACCGACGTATAGCAACGTCTCCAATGGACTAGGGTTGTTTGCTTCAAGAAGTGCCATTGTGCAGAAGGATATTCGATTGGTTGGTCAAAATGGACTCACCGGAAATTTATATGCTCTGGTTCAAGGATCGTATTGCGCAGCCTTAAACTTCTGCGACCCCGACCCTACTTCTGATTTCCCTTGTTCCAATTGATCCATGCTTTGTACTCTTCCGGAAGATTTTCAGGTAGATACAAAGTGTCTCCGTTGTAATCATTGATCATGTAGTATAAAGTTTTTTGCTGGAAGGAAGATTGGTCTTCTTTCCATTTCCCTTCCTCCCAATGCAATTCCCTTCTTTTACCGAATCGCTCTGTAATGACACGCGGGTATTCAGCATCGGGTTCAAAATAATCCCTATAATCCTCGCCCACCAACTGCAAAACATTTTCCTTTCCTTGAATGTCTGATGGGAAAATAGGGGAATCCCACACAGAAAACTCTCCATCCGCCACTCCCCCAATAACCAATTGATCCACAAATTTTTCTCCATCCCAAAACAACCAAACGGCACCGGAAAAATGACCGCAAGATTCTCCACTCTCCTCTACAGCTATTACGTCCTTAAACATCGTAAATCCTCGGCTTCCCGTATTGATAACATTCCAAACGGGCTCCCAAACTTCAAATCTGTACTTTGAAATCTCTTGATGATTTTTCACCGCCCTTATTTGCATCCATGTGGTTTGACGACTCGATGTATCTTCAGGATTGTACGGGGTAAATTGCTCATAGCCGATAAAAAATTTCAACTGAATATCCGCTTGACTTCCAGCAAACCACCTAGTCATTAAACCTCCCCAAATCCACCCTTGACCAGAATCTGTTTGCACTTTGTACCAAACACTCTCTATTCCATTGATGGCCAAAGTGTCATGCGATTCCTTGAGAATTTCACACCCAGTTCCTATGGGCAAACGAGCCACTGGACGGGCTTCTTTACTGGGCTTTGAACGCAATGTTGCATTATCCACCCAAGTAAATGCATCTAGGCAATCAAAACAAGGAACGGTGTCAAAATAATGAGCCACCCACACGTTTTGCCCATAATAACAAGTTGCACAAAAAGACAACAATACAATTAATAATGTTCTATTCATCTATTTTTTCAAATGGTGATGTAGACTTCCCCTCTTCTGTTTGAATGGTGAGAAAGTAAGTTCCTGAGGGCAATTGAGCAATGTTCAATTGTACATAATTCTTGATCCAACTGGATGTCCATTCTATATTGGATACTGGCTGACCTAAGGCATTGGTAATGCGCAATGATAAAACAGGAGACCCTTTGGTTTTTACATTGATGACGTCCTTGGCGGGGTTTGGGAAAATACAATCCAACTGGGTACTCGGTAGAGACGCATTCTCGATTAGTAAATGATATGCCCACCAAAAATCAGGTATACCGTATCCCAAATCAAAATTATATGTTGGAAACAAACTGGCTGTTTTTTCAATGGTATTTCTAACCGCTGCTGGGGAGTAATCTTTCAAGGCAGAAAGCAAAGATGCCACTGACCCTGCTATTATCGGTGAACTGTATGAAGTTCCATTTCCCTTTCCAACTTTGTCATCAGAAAACGGGTAATACGTTTTGACACCCATGGCTGATACATTGGGTTTGATGCGACCATCATAAGTTGGACCATGCGATGAAAACCCTGCTACTTTGGCCAAACTATCTACTGCACCAACCGTTAATATGTCCTCTGCATCAGCGGGTGCAGTAATAAAATACCAAGGACTATTTCCAGAATTACCTGCACTATTCACCACGATCACTCCCTTCTTAGAAAGTTTTTCAGCGGCTATGCTTGCCCTTGAAACCTGACCGTCCATGTCTGTGTACTCATAATTCATGGTTGTATCATCAAACAACGAGTAACCCAGAGAGGAATTAATGACATCCAATCCCAAGGAGTCTGCAAGCTCAGCCGCTGCTACCCAATTGTCTTCTTCAATTCTATACTCTGAATCAACATCCTCCGTTTGGAACAGATAATAATTGGCCAATGGAGCTGCGCCCATAAATTGATCTTGCATCACTCCTGCCATGATTCCCCAGACATAGGTACCATGAGCGCTTTTATCAAAAACGTTGGGCGCGAGGGGGGATACAAAATCCCGAGTCTTCACTAACCTTCCTTCCTCTCTGATGTGAGAAAACGCACGCATTTGATCAGCCCCCAACCAACCACTATCAAAAATACCTACATCAATACTTTGACCTTTAAAACCAGCTTCATGAAGCAAAACCGTGTTGACCATGTTGAGCTGATGGAATCCGAGACCATAGCCGTTTTGACTGGGGACATTCAAACCAATAGACCGTATCTCATCTGTTTCAACATTGCGCTTGGCCTTTTGGGTGGAATTAATGACAACAAACCGTTTTACCTCTTGCACAAAACTCAATGCAGCAATACTATCCACCGCATTCAGCTGCTCAAGGCTATCGAGGGACGTTAAATTTAGCGTAATGCTATTGAACCACTTGGACGTGTGATGCAAAGAGCCTCCCGTCAACGCCAGCACGCTTTGAATGTATTGTGGATTCACAGGCAAATCTTCTTCTAACAATGAAATACCCAATCTTATTCTTCTGTCAATTGATTTGGAAGAGAGAAATGCCTGCGGATAAGATAGATCATAGGGTGTTCCCTGCTTGTCTTTAAAAACAACATAATAAAAACCAGGGGCAGTTTGACCTTGAACTTGATAAGTACAAAGCAGAACCAATACAACAAAACAGCAAATCGAACGCATACTAATTCTTAGGTCCATCCATCAATTTTCCATTTTCCCAATGCTCTATTTTCTCGATATCGCCATTGGGCTTTCTAAACACAATTTTACCTTCGTACTGATCATTCAAATATTCGCCCTCTACCCTAGCCACGGTGCCTACCAGTTTTTCCCTTTGATAAATACCAATCTTTTTATCTTCTTCAGACCCTGGAATCATTTCAAATTTTCCGACATCATAATACTCTTTGAAAGCACCCTCTCGCTTGCCATCAATGTACGTGCAGATCAACTTAGGAATTCCGCTTTCATAGTACTCTTCCACATCTGCGTTGATGTATACTTTCTTGACCACTTTTCCTTTGTCATAATGTACAAATGCTTCTTGTTTTCCTTGGACATTATTGAATTTCCATACTTTGTCGTAAGCGCCGTAATAGTACTCGCCTTGCATCTTTAATTTTCCATCATCAAAAAAGTGCTTGGCTAGACCATGCATAGACCCCTTCTCATAATTGCACTCGCGAATTTTCTTTCCTGCTTCATTCCATTCCAAAAAAGCTCCATGTAATTCTCCATCCAAATAAAAACAGGAGGAGACCTTGGTTCCATTGGCCAAAAACAGTTCATACAATCCTTCTCTCTTGCCATTTCTTAAATTCTCAATGGTGGACAAAGCTCCGTTTTGATGATACAATTTCCACAGACCATCTTTGGATCTCTTCCACTTCCCTTCTACTAACGCACCCACATAGGTTCCTTCAGCCATCAATTGACCATTGGCGTAAAACATTTTTACATTGTTGATGGTGGAGTCTTGGATATGATCCACTTGAGAAATTAGTCTTGACTCTTGATCATAGAAATTCCAAATTCCTACAGGTTTACCATGGTCGTATTGACCCTTGTAATAAAGTACATCAGGCTTATTCTTGTATATGCGATACCAATCACCGTGACGCTTTCCTTGACCATCCAACACATTGTAATCTTTACCATAAGTTCCTGATGGCAATAAAGAAGACCCCGGCTGTGCTTGGCAAATGTTTGCCATTAACATGACCAATGAAAGAAGAAAACCTTTGAAAAGATTCATTAAATCATTCATAATAAAAATTTTAATGATGATTGTTTCGTGCAAATATGGTTCCTTAACGTAATATTGCCATCGAAAATTTCTCAAGAAAAAATAAAAACCATGAAAGTTACCGTTGTAGGCGCTGGAAATGTTGGAGCAACATGCGCTGATGTGCTCGCTCACCGCGAGATTGCCAACGAGATTGTATTGGTGGATATCAAACCTGGTTTTGCAGAAGGCAAAGCTTTGGATATCTGGCAAACCTCTCCCATTAATTTGTATGACAGCCGCACTGTAGGTTCTACAGGAGACTATGCCCGAACAGCGGGTTCTGACGTCGTTGTCATTACCAGTGGTCTTCCTCGCAAACCTGGAATGAGTCGCGATGACTTGATCGCTACCAATGCCGGAATTGTAAAAAGCGTAACGGAGAACATTATACAGCACAGCCCCAATGCCATCATTGTTGTCGTCTCTAATCCATTGGATGTGATGACATACTGCGCATATTTATCTGCAAAAGTCCCCAGCAATCGTGTTTTTGGGATGGCCGGTATTTTGGATACAGCGCGCTACAGAGCGTTTTTAGCCGAGGCATTGAATTGCTCTCCCAAGGATATTCAAGCCGTATTAATGGGTGGTCATGGTGATACCATGGTTCCACTTCCCAGATACACCACCGTAGGTGGAATTCCGGTCACTGAGTTGATTGATAAAGATAAATTGGATGCCATTGTAGAGCGCACCAAAGTAGGTGGTGGAGAGATTGTGAATCTATTGGGTACCTCTGCATGGTATGCTCCTGGCGCTGCTGCAGCGCAGATGGTTGAAGCCATCGTTCGCGATCAAAAACGCATCTTCCCTTGTTGTGTTTGGTTACAAGGTGAGTATGGATTAAAAGACATTTATTTGGGAGTACCCGTTGTTTTGGGAAAAAATGGAATCGAAAAAATCATCGAATTACAATTGAACGCTGACGAAAAAGCACTTTTGGATTCTTCAGCTAAAGCGGTGAAAGAAGTAATGGACGTTTTGGACAAAATGAACGCGCAAGCATAATTAAACCCCATTCCTATTGAAAAGAGGTTGTTAAAGATAACAACCTCTTTTTTTTTTAAAAACCTTATCCGGCTATCCGCTTCAAGTCCTCGGTCGCTGCGCGCCCTGTGGGCTTTCCGCTACTATCCGGGGTATGGCGCACTTCATCTTAAAGTCACAATGTCAAGTCGGCTATTTTTTTTCCAACCCATGTTCCGATGGCCACTCCCATTCCTCCCATTCTGACCCCTACATAAACACCTTCACTTAACTTCTCAATGATGGGTCCTTTGCTCTTCCCCATCCCCATAATTCCCGACCAAGAATAGTCCACCTTCACCTCTTTTTTTCCCAAAAGTTGTATCAAAAAATCTTTTAAATACTGTTGATTTTCTTTGTTCTCAGTCATCACATCCGTGGACTCCTGTTCCATAAACAAATCACGTCCACCCCCAATCAGCACCCTTTTCCCAATGCTTCTCAGGTAAACATAACCCTCACGGAAATGAAAACTTTGATTCCAAGGTTCAGTTAGCGTCTCCTCTGTTACCAAAACTTGATTACGCGCGGGAAACACATCTAAATCTGGCAATAACTGCCGAGCAAATCCATTGGTACAAATGACAATATTTTGCACTGGAATATAATTGCCTCTAATGATCAAACCAGGGCCATTGAAATCCAACTGGTCAATGTTTACTCCGTATCTAAAAGTTACTCCGATAGAATGACATTTTCGTTGCCAAGCATGAATCATTTTCCCAGGATGCAAAATACCCTCACCTTTTATCCTCACCACTGCTTCAACACCATGAAAGCCCCAATGGTTATGGTCCAAAACATAAGGTTTGAATCCAATGTATTGTTCAGCAGCGTCATTCAATTCCTCCATTTTTTCCAAAACGTCATGGGACAGTGTAGAATCGTCTTTTAAAAATATTTCAAATCCGTCATTCTGATAAAAATCCATTTCATGATCAGACACCATGCTCCTGAGCAAACCCAAACCTTCCCAGCGCATGGCCATTGTTGAAAATACGTCTTTCATGGGCTGATTTCTCATGTCAGCAAGTATTTCCGATGGACTTCCAAAACAGGCAAAACCCGCATTTCTCGTGGACGCTCCTTGCGAAACAAAATCTCTTTCGAACACAACAACCCTAGCATTGGGGTGCATAGCTTGAATATGATATGCCGTGCTCAACCCTACAATACCTCCTCCGATTATGGCAAAATCAATATTTTTTAACCAAATTTCGTGTTCCCAATAACTAAAATTCATATTTTTACGTATAGAAATCATGCTAAGATAAAAGCAGGTCATTAATGAAGAACACCAGCACAATCAAATATTCCTTTTTGGTCATTGCCTTCATTATCTTGAGCGCAATCAAAAGTTTAGCTCAATCCAATAGTGTGATCACATTGCTGATAACGGTAAAGGATGAGGAAAACGAGACTAAATTGGGCGGTGCTTCCATGACCATTTACAAAAATGGAGGGCAATTTGAATCCCTTACCATTCCTGAAAATGGCAAAATCAAAAAAGAATTACAGCTGGGCCATACCTATGACATCAAATTTGGGATGGAAGGATATGCACAAAAGATTGCCAGAATAGATACCCGGAATGTTCCCAAAGAGGAACAACCTGGAGGATATGAATTTACAATGGAAGTTTTTTTGTTCAAGCCGGTTGGAGGTTTCAATGTAGACATCATGAAAGAGCCAGCAGCCAAGGCCATTTATATGAGTGACATTGACAAAGTGGATTGGGATGAGGAATATATCCGAAAACAAAAAGAGAAAATTGATGCGGAATGGAAACGCGTAAAAGACGCGCGCAAAGCAGATGAAGCCAAGTACAAAGAATTTGATAAATTAATCGCAGAGGGTGATGATGAGGTGATTGTGAAGCGATATGAAAATGCCATAGCCAAGTATGAAGCTGCTCAAAAACTTTTTCCCGGAGATGCGTTACCCAAACAAAAAATTGAAAAGGTCAAAGAGTTGATGGGACAAGCTGACGAAGCCAAGAAAGAGGAAGCACGCTACAGAATGTTGTTAATTGATGGTGAAGAAGCCATGAAGAACAGTCAATGGGACGTTGCACAGGCAAAGTTTAACGAAGCCAAAAAAATGAAGCCCAAAGAAAAGGAGCCAAATGAAAAATTAGCGGAGTTAGACAAGCGCATGAAGAATGCCGCCAAATATGCACAATATGATGCTGTCATCAAAGACGCCAATAGACTATTTGATGCAGAAAAATGGGAAGAATGTATGGCCAAATACAAAGAGGCCAGCAACATGATGCCGCAAGAAACTTATCCCAAAGAGCGCTTTGCACGGGCAAAAGAGTTAATGGAAAAATCAAAACTGGATGCCGATGCCCAAAACAAGAAAAACAAACGATACACTGAATTGATGGCCTTGGGACAAAAAGGAATCGATAAAAAAGATTACAGTACTGCTATAGTCAATTACCAAGAGGCCGCAGGATTAAAACCCGATGAGCAAGCACCCAAGGATAAAATTGATGAAATCAACAGATTGCTAAAAGAGCAAGAAGATGCCGTTCAAGCCAAAAAAGTAAAAGAAAAAGAAGACTTGGAAGCCGCCCAAAAGAGAAAGGAATACCTAGCTGTTCTAAAAAATGCGGATGAAATGTTCAAAGCTGCTGCGTCAAAGGATTTGGCCAAACTTTCCCAATCAAAAGAATTCTACAATCAAGCTTTGGCCATTCTTCCCGCAGAAGGATATCCCAAATCGCAAATTGCAGAAGTAGAATCACTCATCACCAAATTGAAAAGTGAGATGAACGCTGCTGAGTTGGAAAAGCAAATGAAAGAGGCTGAGCGACTGAAAAAAGAGGCTGAAATGAAACAAGCGCTCATTGATCAAGAAGAACGCGCCTTAGCTGAAAGAAGAAGAAGAGAAGAAGAGGAGGCTGAAAAGAAAAGAAAATTGGACGAGGCGCTCAATGGCGCAACCAAAGGAAGTGGCGGAGGAAACATGAGTGGTAGTGCTGCAGAAGATGCTTTAGATGCATTCTACAGAGAGGCACGCAAGCAAAGATCGCAACTGCGAGCAGATTCCATTGAACAAGAAAAAAGGAAATTCCATAACTACGATCGCTATTTCAGTAAGAAAAATGAAATGCGTTTGGAGGAAACGGTGAAAGACTTGAGTGAGCTGTCTGAAACCAGCAATCGAATTCACATCCGTGGAGGAAAAATTCATGAAGTCAACGTCAAAACTACAGAAGAAGAGAATGCCCAATTTGCAGAGACCAACAAAAAATTACTTCTTTCATCAGTAAAACAACGTGATGAACGCATTGAAGAGACTGAGACCTTTAAAAAAATGATTTTGAACGTCAGTACAAAGTCAGAAAGCATGCGTGAAAAGAGCAGCCGCATCAGTGTTCAAAAGCAAGAATTGGCCAATGAGCAAAATACTTATCAGCAGCGCTCTACAGACAGAACAAAAATGGCTGTGCGTGATTTGGAATTGCAAAGAAAGGAATCAGAAAAAACTTTGAATTTTGGTCAAGAATCACAAAAGGCCCGTGTAACCGATTTCATCGAAGCCAATGCTGTCCTCAATGCCAACAATGAATACTTGGCTTCTGCAGCGGATTCCAAAAGAGACATGAACATGACCAATGTGACCAGTCAAAAGGAAAGCTTAATCGCCAACAGCGAGGATAAGAAAGATATTCGTGATGAAAATCTCATGGCCATAGATGATGTCAAATACAATACTCAGTTGAATTTGAGGGCCAAGAAATCAAGCGCTGAAGAAGATGGATTTCAGAAGCGTGACGAACTATTTAAAGCTGCTGTTTTGCCCAAACATCAAACAAGATCAGAAATCATTGCCAATGTGCAAGAAGAAGATGATGCCATTACTGAAAGATCTTTTGATGTAGGAAATAAAAAAGTACTAGAAAGAACAGTAAAGACAGATGGACAAACTTTGGTTTACCGCAAGATAGTTTCTACTGCTGGTGTATATTACTTCAAAAATGGTTTGAGTATCACTGAGCAAACATGGAAAGATGAGACCACAAATTTGATGTCCAAGTAAATGTCGTTCAAGATTACAGTCATCAATGGTCCCAATCTTAACCTCCTCCATTTAAGGGAAACTTTTCTTTATGGAAATGAAGGGCTCGACAAAATAGCCGACCACCTCAAGGCAAATTTTCCCAACCAAGAGTTTGACTTTTTTCAGTCCAATATTGAAGGAGAAATCATAGAAAAAATACAAGGTTGTATCAAAGAACAATCGGCTATCATCATTAATCCCGGTGGTTATGCGCATACCAGTGTGGCCATCAAAGACGCATTGGAATTGGTTCAGCATCCAAAAATTGAAGTACATCTTTCCAATATTCATAACAGAGAGGAATTCAGAAAACACAGCATCACAGCAACAGCGTGTCATGGCGTAATAGCCGGTTTAAAAAAAGATGGATACCGACTAGCCGTTCTGGCTATTCATGCATTAGCCCTTTGAGTAGGCCTTAATGGCACTATCCAAGACACGAACCAAGTTCTCCGCAGAACGCACATCCAATTGTTTCCCAATTCTGTATTGAGTTGAACCATGAAGGAAGCCCACGCGTTCACCCCCGATGATCCAAAAGCTATCATCCAAAAAAGCCAAAAAATTTCCTGGATCTGATTTAATTAAACCCAACTTTTGGATTGACTTTAACTTTAATTTTTCCTTCTTCCCTCTTTTACCAAAAGCATTTTGAATTTCCATTTCCCCTTGACGAATCCATATTTTCTCCATACCCATCCTTCTCCACAAAAATGCCTTGCCTATTCGAACAAAAAAATACATCCACAGTGAGGAGCAAACAATAAAGAATATCCGATCAGAAAGTACCTGGGCTACTAGAGCATAGTAAATAAAAACACCACCACAATAGGTCCAAGCCAATAACCATGATAAAAGCACACTCAATTTCCAGCGTTCGACTTTCTGATCAATTTCAATATAAATTTCTTGATCTGGAGTTTTACTTACCAAAATCCGTGGAGCAATTTTTTGTGTACTATTTTTCATCTTTTATTCAATGCATTTTGGTAAACGCTGAGATATTCAGCCGAAATCTTAAGCACTTCAAATTGACCTGCAATTTTCCTAGCGCCCTCTGAAAATCTTTTGTGATCCTTAAAAATTTGTATAGACGCCTCTGCCATCGATTCAATATCCCCGACAGGACATAGAAAACCCGAAACATTTTGAACATTCACTTCTGGGAGTCCTCCAGTGTCAGAAGATACCACTGGAACTCCTAAAGCCATTGCCTCTAAAGCACTAAGACCAAAACTCTCTGACTCTGAGGGAAGAATAAACAAATCCGCTCCTGCCAATATTTCTTGAGGCTCTTTTACACTCCCCACAAAATAAATTTTGTCTTCCAATTCATTTTCTCTGCTCCATTGCTCTGCTTTGTGTCTATCTGGACCATCACCCACCATTACCAATTTGGCACTCATTTGATTGACTATTCTCTTAAAAATAGACAGCACATCCATTACCCTCTTTACAGGTCTAAAGTTTGACGTATGAACACAAAGTCGTTCATCGCCACTAACAAATTCTCGTCGAACAATCTCCCTCCATTTGTCGCACTCGGGAACCACTTGGATAAAATTAGGAATCACTGATATTTCTTTCTTGATATCAAAAAAACGATAGGTGTCTTCCTTTAAACTCTCACTCACTGCTGTAATGGCATCCGAGTGATTAATGGCAAAGGTGATCACAGGTTTAAACGAATCATCTTTTCCCAATAAAGTGATATCGGTACCGTGTAGTGTAGTAACAACGGGAATATGAATTCCTTCATCCATTAATATTTTCTTGGCCATGTAGGCCGCTGAAGCATGTGGGATAGCGTAATGAACATGTAAAACATCCAATTTCTCAAACTTCACGACATCTACCATTTTACTCGCCAAAACCAACTCGTATGGGGGGTAAACAAAAAGCGGATATTCACTTACGTTCACTTCGTGAAATCGGATATTCTTATTTACTCCATTCAAACGGACTGGCTGTGAGTAGGTGATAAAATGTACTTGATGACCCTGATTGGCCAGTGCAATTCCCAATTCTGTTGCTACCACTCCACTACCACCATAAGTGGGGTAACCCACCATTCCTATTCGTAAAGGTCGCAATTCATTCATTGTGGCAAAGTTACAACACCCCTATTGCTTAGGGGAACAATTGATGATAAACTTCTGTTTGAATCTTTGTTCGATAATTGCCTTGAATCAACTTCTTATTGTCCACAGAAGGATGTATCCTATTGCTCAAGAATACAAATATTACATCATGCTCCGGATCCACCCATCCCATTGTCCCAGTAAATCCGGTGTGTCCAAAACTGGTATCAGAAACCAAAGCAGATGCACTGCCTCCACCCGATGAATTCAATGCAGGTTTGTCCAATACCAATCCACGTCTATTGCCCGCAATATGCCGTTGATTAAACAAATCAACCGTTTCTGGTTTAATAAACTGCCGTCCACGATAATTACCCTTATTATTCAACATCTGAAGAATTACCGCTAAATCATAGGCATCTGAAAACAGTCCAGCATGACCAGCGACGCCACCCATTAAGGCCGCGGTCTCATCATGCACATATCCATGAATCAACTGATGCCTAAAAACAGTGTCATTCTCAGTTGGTGCAATTTGCTCTCTTGTTAATCTATCCAAAGGCAAATAGCCAATTGTGCTTAAACCTAGCGGATGGTAAAACTTCTCATTCATGAATTCGTTCCATTCCTTTCCGGTTTTGGTTTCAACAAATTCCTTCACAAAAAAATATCCCAAATCACTGTACTCATATTGTGCCGGAACTTTAAGAGGGGTTTCAAGTATTTTTTTTCGAATGTAATGAATCACACAACTATCTGCATACAAACTATCTGCTACTATTTTATCACCAGAACTTTTCCTCTTATTATGCCAAGCGGATGAATTGAGCTCGTTGGCAAATGGAATAAAACTTTTAAATCCGGCCTGATGAGACAACAAATCTTTCCACTTCACTTTTGCATAAGGCGACTTTCTGGGAAATTGAAGACTCTCTCCCATCGTCGATTCTAAATCCCAATAACCGTGATCAAACATCCACATCATGGCCAAGCCCGATGCCGCCAATTTGGTAATGGAAGCCAAATCATACACTGAATTCAGTTGAACGGGTTGAAGGCCCTTATTGTCTAAATAACCATACGCCCTGTCATAAACAATTTCGCCACCATGAGCCACTAATAATCTGCATCCGGGAAATGCTCCTTCACTCAATCCTTTATTGATCAAAGAGTCAACAGTCTTCCACTCATAATGGTATTTAAAAGTATTCTTTTTCTGAACTGTTTGAAACATGTTCTCCTGATACTCTTTGTTCTTTGATACAACAATATTTCTTGACTTAACCAGTTCCAACTGACCAACTGAAGATAGAACAGCTTTGGACAACACATTCTGTTTTGGAATTTCTATCCCATCACCGCATTTCCAAATGGAACCTACACTGACGGGCAATTTTCCAGAAAACCCTCTTGCTCCAGCAATGGCCTCAATCATTAAATGTTGGGTTAAATCATCATCCTGATAACCAATCGATAGAATATCAAAATTTGAAATTTCTTTTTCGTTTCCCAAAGCGTATGGATTGGCAAACAGCAATAACATTTTATTTTTCTGATTTTCCCAAGTGGAAATCCAATTCAACCAATTCGGGGAAACGCTAAAATTCTTGGATGCTTTACTGGAGGTATTAACAAATGCAAAACCTACTTGCTGATATCCATTGAGCAATGAAAGCAGCACCTGGGCTGTATCACGCCATGTAGTATCAACATCACGTTGCCAGAAAAAATAATCAACATTTCCTAACATATCAGCTGATTTGGAAATTTGAAATGTCGAATCGCCTCCAATTATGACCACGGCCTTTCTGTTTTCAGGATTTCTCCATTCTACAAGTGCCGCAGAATCAGATTGAAGCAATGTCAATGCTGCGGCATTAACCTCTTCATACATCTTCAGTGCATCTTCATTTCCAAGATCGTTCATCACATTTTCCTTTTTCAGATGAACAGGCGAGTTTAATCCACACCACTCTTTGCTCTGTAATATTTTATAACAACTTTCATTGATTCTCTCCATTGGTAATTCACCCGTTGATATTTTGGATTTTATGGCCTCAATGGCCTTAGGAATATTAGACGGAAATAATAAAATATCATTACCCGCCTGAATAGCCATCACTTCCATTTCACCTTGCTTGAAGTGTTTGGCCACACCTTGCATATTCAACGCATCAGTGACAATAAGGCCATTAAAGCCCATCTTCTTTTTGAGTAAACCTTCTATTAATGAGGAAGATAAAGAGGCAGGTATTCCCGGGCGATTTTCATATGCTGGAACATAAAGATGACCTGTCATTACGCTAGACAATCCATCTTTAAACAAAGGAAGATAAGGATACAATTCTAGGCTATCCAATCTCTCCTTGGAAAATGGGATAACTGGCATATCTTCATGGCTATCTGTATCTGTATCTCCGTGACCAGGAAAATGTTTGGCACATGCAAGAATATTATTGTCTTGTAAACCTCTCATAAAAGCTTGACTAGCCTTCAAAACCGTTTCTCTACTCTCTCCAAATGAGCGATTGCTAATGACAGGATTTTGAGGATTATTGTTAATATCCACCACTGGTGAAAAGCTAAAATGGACACCTAATCTTTTCAATTGTTTAGCCGTCTCTGACGCGTAATTCTTAACTATGTTTAAATCAGAAATGGCACCCAAGGTCAGTTGCCTTGGATACAAAATTGTAGAGTCCAGACGCATACTCAAGCCCCACTCAGCATCCATTCCAATCAATAACGGAATACTAGAAAAATCTTGATAACGTTGGGTACATTTCAATTGGTTTTGTGGACCTCCTTGAAAAAAAATAATCCCACCTACACCATATTTGGTGATCCACTCCACCATTTGCTTATCATTAAAATACATGTGTTTTGGGTCACTCCAGGCAGGAACCATAAACAACTGTCCAATTTTTTGATCCAATGATAGCGTTTGAAAAACAGAATCCGCCCAAGGTGTTGGAGCACGCATAAAAACAGGTTGCGCCCGAGCTCCCATGCACACAACACTCAGCATTAAAAAATTTAAAATTACCCTTCTCATTAACCACCAAAGTAATTCAGTGGAGAAAGAGATAAGAATGATTAATGAAAAAAGGCAAACAAAGGTTTGTTGAATTACTGATCAATACGTTTGACTGCCTGTGCCATAACAAATTCAAACTGCTCATCAATGGTCAAGTTAGAATTATCAACAACAACAGCATCTTCAGCTTGTCTAAGGGGATCAATCTCACGTGTGGTATCAATCAGATCTCGGTTTGTAATATTGCTTTTGATCTCCTCAAATGAAACATCTAAACCCGCAGCAATGAGCTCATCATATCGTCTTCTAGAACGAACATCAGCATCGGCCATCATAAAGATTTTCAACTCAGCCTCAGGCATTACAACGGTTCCAATATCACGACCATCCATCACGACACCCTTTGACTCTGCCAACCTTTTTTGTAATCGCACTAATTTTACCCTCACCTCTTTCACTGCACTCACTAAGGACACGTGATTAGAAACCTGTATGGATCTAATTTCTCTTTCAACATTTACTCCATTCAGATAAATTTCTTGTTCGCCTGAATCTGTATTGTACTTAAATGAGACCACGACATGATCGAGTAGACGAACCAACATAGGTTCATCAATGGCTTGATCTTTCTTGATACAATTGTTTTGTAATGCAAACAAGGTAATTGCGCGGTACATCGCTCCTGTATCCACATAAAAATAATACAGTGCTTTAGCGACGGCTTTGGCAATGGTACTTTTCCCGCAGGATGAGTAACCATCGATGGCAATATTTATCTTCTTCCTCACGGGTGTCGAAAATACAACAGGTATTTCAAACCCGTTGTATTTTCATTGAAGAAATTTTCATTACAGTCCAAATCCGTAGTAGGCTCTAGTACCGTTGGGGTACACACCCTCGATCATGATTCCTTCTCCTTTATTTTTGGAACCCAAAGATCTTTTTAGATCCTCCGGTGTTTCAATCATTTCCTCGTCTACCTTGGTAATGATAAAACCAGGTTGTATACCCGCTGACTTCAATTTACCAGGACTAATGGATTTGATTTTTGCACCGCCTTTAATGCGCAACTTGGCTTTTTCTTCATTGGTTACTAGCCCAAAATCCGCTCCCAAAGAACTGACATTGGCTGCTGCTTCTGCCTCAAAATTACTCAACTCCGCCTTGCCACTTCGATTCTTCAATGCAACGGTAATTTCTTGCCACTTGTTGTTTCTCCAAATACCCAATTTCACTTTATCGCCAGGGCGATATTTGGCCACTTGTTCTTGCAATTGGGGAACGTTTTTAACTGGACGATCACCAACTTTCAAAATTACGTCACCCTCTTTCATCTCTGTATCGGCTGCAGTAACACCATTGACCAATATTCCAGCCACCTCATTTAAACCTTTGTCTTTCGCTATTTCCTCTGAAACCTCAGAAATTTTCACCCCTATGAAAGCTCTTTGTACACGACCAAACTCAATAATGTCTTGTGCCACCTTTCTTGCTATCGTAGTGGGCACTGCAAATGAGTAACCTGAGAAAACTCCTGTTCTTGAAGCAATGGCCGTATTGATTCCCACCAATTCACCTCTTGCGTTTACGAGCGCCCCTCCACTGTTTCCAGGATTCACCGCTGCATCTGTTTGAATAAATGACTCTACCGGAAATATCTCCTCTGAACCATTGTTTCGGTTTCCAATCAAATTGATATTTCTGGCTTTTGCACTTACGATGCCAGCCGTTACGGTGGATGTCAATTCAAAAGGATTCCCAACTGCTAAAACCCATTCTCCTACTTTTACATCTTCACTATTTCCCCAAGCGATGGCGGGTAAATTTTCCTCATCAATTTTAATGACAGCGATATCCGTACTAGGATCACGCCCCACCAATTCCGCAGTATAATTTTTATTATTGTTCAGTGTGACAATCAATTTTTGCGCGCCTTCAACAACGTGATTATTGGTGATAATATAACCGTCATTGGAAATGATCACGCCACTACCCGTGCCTTGTTGTACCTGGGGTTGTTGTTGGTAACCAAAAAAATCAAACCAAGGATTATAAGCTGGACTAACCGTGCTTTCTGTTTTCACATGGACAACACAATTTACGGAACGATCAGCAGCGCCCACAAAATCAGCGTTCATATCTCCAACCACACTTCCGGAGTAAGAAACTTGATGAGTTGGTATTCCATTGCTGAGATTAACCCCTGCGTTCATTTGCAATAATGCACTACCGATTAAAGCAACTCCTCCACCCAAGAGGGCTGCGCTTGATAATAACCACCAATTCTGTTTCATCTGCAATACAATTTTCTGTTTCAAAATTACAACCGAAAAAAGATAAACTTGTTGCAGTAAAAATTTGAAGAAATGTTAATGAACAAATTCGTTTGGGGAAATCCCCCCTTACCTTTGATACGTGAAAAATATAACTTTCCTTTTTTCTGCAGTGCTCATCCTTGCTCTAACCTCATGCGAGAAAGAAATCACTGTAGACCTTCCACAAGCTGAGTCGCTTATTGTAGTTGAAGGAACCATTGAAAACGGCTTTCCTCCTATCATATTCTTGAGTCAATCTCAAGGATACTTTGATCCCATCACTGCGGAGACACTTCAAAACTTTTATTTGTGCGATGCAGTAGTTACCCTTTCGGTAGACGGCTTGACTGATACATTGGACATCATTAGCGCTGCTAGTTTATCACCAGAACAATTGGAACTCGTGGCTGATTTAATTGGAGTTCCTGCTGAACAAATCGTTGCCAATAATTTTTGTGCCTACACAACATTTAACCCTGCTTTTTGGGGACAATTCAACAAAGAGTACAGTTTAAAAGTACTTCACAACGGAAGAACAGTGACCGCCAAAACCAAACTCAATACCGCAATTCCACTAGACAGTTTGTGGTTTGACAGTCCATCTGGAAATCCTGCGGACTCTTTGGGCTTTTTGTATGCCAGTATCTCTGATCCTGACACTTTGGGCAACTGTTACAGGTGGTCTGCGAAGCGCATCAATAAATACACTTACGCACCTGCAGAAGAGTCCACTCTTATTGGTCAAGTAAAAGACCAAGATTTTATTTATCCTTTCAATTCAGTGACGGACGATGCCTTTTTCAATGGATTAAGTTTTGAATTTTCGTACTACCGTGGTCGCGCATTAAACTCTGAGAAATTTGATGACAAAGGTGAAGAAGGAGGTTACTATAAATTAGGAGATACAGTTGTGGTAAAGGGTCAAACCATTGATTATCCCAGCTTTCAATTTATTTTCGATTTTGAAAACCAAGGAGGAGGACCTTTTGCACTTCCTTACAACTTGAAGTCTAATGTTGTGGGGGGATTGGGAGCGTTTATCGCCTACGGATCGACACTGGACACTGTGATTTGTGTGAAGTGATTTTCATCACAGTAAAAAAAATCAAATCAACTTACCTTTGTGCTCCATTAATTCATTTTTATGAGCACCTTTGTTTCTGCCATCACCTTCAAATGTCCCGCTTGTCAAACAGGCAGTATGTATGAAAATCCTGCTTTATATACCCTCAAAGATTTGAGTAAAAACAAAAAACATTGCAGTCATTGTGGAGCAGATTTACAACCCGAACCGGGATTTTATTTTGGAGCTGCATACGTATCTTGGGCATTAACGGTAGCCACGTGGGTGGCGGTTTTGGTAGCGCTAAAATGCTTCAATTGGTGGGGATGGATGGAGTTCGGATTTCTTACCCACCCTGCTACTTTTCTTTTCTCAGGAATAGGAACGAGTTTGGTACTATTCCCATACATGTTCCGTTTATCCAGAAGCATTTGGGCTCACTTTTTTATTGCATACAAAGGAGAGGAAAAAGCCTAGCCTAGTTCTTGTAATTCAACCAACGTTTTGTACAATCCATCCTGTGACATCAGCTCAAGGTGGTTGCCTTTTTGTACAACTTGTCCTTGATCAATGACCAAAATACAGTTTGCATTTTGAACGGTACTTAAACGGTGCGCGATGACAACACTGGTTCGATCCTTCATCATGTTCTGAATAGCCTCTTGAACCAATTGTTCACTTTGGGTATCCAAAGCTGACGTTGCCTCATCTAGGATCAATATGGGAGGATTTTTATACAAAGCCCTTGCGATACAGATTCTTTGCTTCTGGCCTCCTGATAACTTACTACCTCCATCACCCACATTAAATTCAAATTGACCAGGCGATTGTTCAATAAACTCCAAGGCATTTGCCATTTTGGCCACTGCTCTTACCCTATCCATATCTACAGACTCTGAGCCCAATGCAATGTTTTTGGCAATACTGTCATTGAACAAAATTGAATCTTGGGTAACGACACCAATCTGATTTCGCCAAGAAGAAATAGACTTACTGATGAGCAGTTCCTCATCCACCCAAATACCACCAGATTGAGGATCCATCAAACGCACCATCAACGATGCAATGGTTGACTTTCCACTTCCTGAAGGGCCTACCAAAGCGATGGTTTGACCTTTCTCAACGGTGAAGGACACATTCTTTAATACTGATTTTTCTCCGTATCCAAAAAAAACGTTCTTAAATGCAATTGACTTTTCAAAGGCCAACATATGCTTTACATCTGTTCCGTCTTGAACGGACTCTTCTGCATTCATGATCTCATTGACTCGGTCCAATGAAGCAGCTCCTTTACTCACCTTAAATACGGCCTCCGAAAGTGCCCTTGCTGGTTGTATCACTTGAGAAAAAACCACCAAATACCCTATCAATAATGCACCTGACATCTCGTGATCCAACACAATTTTGCCACCAACAAATAACAATATCGCAATAACGGACATGGATATAAACTCAGACATGGGAGAGCTCAAATACTCTCTGCGATAAAGCCTGTGCATCAATCTAAAATAGGATTCATTTTCATTATTGAACTTTTCCGCAAAATACTTTTCCGCATTGAAAACCTTCACAACACGCATACCGGTTAGAGTCTCTTCAATAACAGAAATCAATTCGCCAAGGCTTCCTTTTCCCCTCTTTGCTGCATTCTTAAGGCTTTTAGCAATCCTTGAAATCAATATTCCACTCACGGGAAGAAAAATCAAGGCAAACAAAGTCAATTGCCAAGAGATGACAAACAAAGTAACTATAGAAATAACCAGCATAATAGGAGCTTTGAGTAATGCCTCCAAAGCGCCAATCACTGAAAATTCAATTTCCATCAAATCGTTGGTCATCCTTGAAATCAAGTCGCCCTTTTTCTCATGGGAATAAAAAGCCACAGAAAGACGCAAAATTTTATCATACAATTTTGATCTCAAATCCCTTGATATCGCTGTCCTCACCTTTGCGATACTGAGTAGTGAAAGATAGTTCGTCAAGTTTTTTAGCAATGCCAAAACCACTATGACCCCGCACATCAGCATCAACGCATTGATTTCTCCATGCTCACTGACATAACCATTCAAGGCCTGCTCTGCGATTTGCCACCATTTATTATTGGCCCCCGCAGCATTTTGATTTTGCACCTTAAACAAGATGTACAAAAAAGGAACAACACTCAAAAATGTAAAGAGGGAGAAAATGGAATTGACAATATTCATCAGGAAGTTAACCAATAACTCCTTCTTATAAGGCGCACACAACGCTATGATATCTCTAAAAGCCTTTGACTTCATTTAATCTACCAAATCCATGAGATGAACACCGGTATAATTGTGCGGGGTTATTTTCCGCATTTCAGTCTTGATGCTTTCGCTTACATCCAGCTCATCAATAAATTGAGAAATAGAAGTTTGAGTAATCTCATTGCCTCTTGTCAATTTCTTAAGGGCTTCATAAGGTGCTGGATAATTTTCTCTGCGCAAAATGGTCTGAATGGCCTCTGCTACTACCGCCCAATTCTTGTCCAAATCAGCTTTCAACTGCGACTCGTTCAACAATAACTTCGACCAACCTTTTTGAATGCTTTTTAAAGCCAATATAGTATGCGCCATGGGCACACCTATATTTCTTAGCACTGTACTGTCTGTCAAATCTCTCTGCAAACGTGATATCGGAAGTTTGGAAGAAAGATGCTCAAATAACGCATTGGCCAATCCCAAATTTCCTTCTGCGTTTTCAAAATCGATAGGATTTACCTTATGTGGCATAGCAGATGAGCCTATTTCACCTTCCTTGGTTTTTTGTTTAAAATAATCCATGCTGATGTAGGTCCACATGTCACGGCACATGTCCAACAAGATGACATTCATTCTTTTTAGGACATCAAATGTGGCAGCAAGGTTGTCATAATGTTCAATTTGCGTTGTGTACTGGGAACGATGCAATTCCAATTTATCCTCCAAAAAGTCATTGGCAAATTCCACCCAATCTATTTCAGGATAGGCCACAGCATGCGCATTGAAATTTCCGGTAGCACCACCAAATTTTGCCGATGCAGGAATCTCCTCTAATTGATCCAATTGTGCTTCCAAACGTTCAACAAAAACACAAATCTCTTTTCCCAATCTTGTGGGTGACGCGGGCTGACCATGCGTCTTGGCCAGCATGGTAATATCCTTCCAGTCTTTTGCGCTCTGCAAAATCTGATCGATTAATTGCTCCATCTCTGGCAAATAAACCTCATCCAATGCATCTCTTACACTGGCTGGAATTGCGGTATTGTTAATATCCTGAGAAGTCAAACCAAAATGCACAAACTCCTTCACGGCAGACAAACCTAACGTCTCCAATTGATCTTTGACCGCGTATTCTACAGCTTTCACATCATGATTGGTTGTTCTCTCGTAGGCCTTGATTTTCAGTGCATCTTCTTCAGAAAAATTCTCTACCCAATTGCGCAACTGCTCACCATGATTGGGCTTAAACGCGCGCAACTGGGGCAACGGTATTTCAGACAAGGCAATCAAATACTCCACCTCAACCCAAACACGGTATTTGATGAGGGCAAATTCAGAGAAATAATTTTGTAAAACTTCTGTAGAGGATTGGTATCGTCCATCAATTGGCGAGATAGACATCAAAGGATTGTTGCTCATGGAATAAAATCAAAGCACAAAGGTAAGTTATAAATGTATTGGTTAATTACCTTTGCGCAAAGGACGCGTTATGACAATTCACCCCCTAGATACAGGATTTTTCAAATTGGATGGAGGCGCCATGTTTGGTGTTGTTCCAAAAGTTATTTGGAGCAAAACCAACCCTTCAGACGAAAACAACTTGTGCTCTTGGGCCATGCGATGCCTACTCATTGAATCAGGCAATCGATTAATATTGATTGATACTGGGATTGGCCAAAAACAAAGTGATTTATTCTTTGGCCATTATCATTTGCATGGAGAAGGGGAATTGCACAAGAGCATTCAAGCCGCCGGTTTTCACTCTGACCATGTAACAGATGTTTTTCTCACACACTTGCACTTTGATCATTGTGGCGGTGCAATTGTTAGAGAATCACAATCAGAAAGGTTGATCCCCGCCTTTAAAAACGCTCATTATTGGAGCAATGCCCAACATTGGCAATGGGCCACAGCGCCCAATCCGCGGGAAAAAGCGAGCTTTTTGAAAGAAAACATTTTACCGATTCAAGAAAGTGGACAATTAAAATTCATTGACCGGCTTGCCCAATTTCAATCTTCCGACTTGGGTTTTGAAATATTCTTCGTTGATGGACATACGGAAAGCATGATGATTCCGGTTATTGAATACAAGGGAAAGAAATTGGCCTTTATGGCTGATTTACTGCCCAGCGTTGGACACCTGCCATTGCCCTATGTCATGGGATATGACACCCGACCCTTGATTACACTGGCTGAAAAGGAACTCTTCCTTCAAAAAGCCTTGGATGAAAATTGGATTCTGTTTTTTGAGCACGACGCAGTTCACGAATGTTGCACTTTAAAACAAACTGACCGAGGAATACGAGCAGACCAAATCCTAAAGTTCAACGAAATCTAACCCTTATTGCTTGGACTCCAATTGAGATTGAAGGAACTTAATCACTCTATCAGAGGGCTGATAACTTGAATCAATAGGAGTATTAGGGTGGTAGCCAAATAATTGATAATCTTTGATGATGGTATCCACATAAGTGGGTACCATTCTTTCCCATCCTGCATAACCTGCTTTGATCATGGCTAACACATCACGAGAGAATATATCAAGGATTTCAGGATTGTAGTCTTCGATGTCTTTCAAACGTTTATTGAAAACCAAATAGTCATACAGCGGTTTAATTCTAGGATGTATATCTGCATTTTCTACCGTTTCTAACATTCCTGTTTCCTGCTCCCTCCAAGGATATACATACATCTTTAAATCTCTAGAGAACATTACCCCAAAAACCTCCAATATTCCACCATTGACATCGCGATAATATTTTTCATCAAACAGTTGGTACAACATATTAGCACCCAGAATGATTCCCATTCTTTTTGAAGAGTGTGTAGAGAAATACTCCACCAATTTGTAATACTGAGAGAAGTTGGAGACCAAAACGGTTTGTCCTAAAGAACAAAGGATATCAGCACGGTCTAAGAAATCCTGCTCATCTACCTCTCCAGCGGCAGATAGATTGTTCAGCGTAATCTCAAACAAAACTTGAATCTGTTCTGGGTCTACTTTGGGATCCTCTTGGAAATGTTTCATTCCCTTTAAGATCATATCAATATTCACTTTTGTGACGGGTCTGAAAGAACCTCGAATGGCCAATATATTCTTTTTATACAGTACATCTGCCGCCTGCAGGTTAGCGCCATCGGGAGAGAAAATGACAGCTTCTGTCATACCGTTTTTCACCAGTTGCAATGAAAGCAAACGGTTGTCCACATCTACAAAATCAGGACCAATCATTTCAATCATATCAATCTCCACTTGGTCACGATGCAAATTATCATACAAGGACAAAAGCAATTCTTTGGGATCTTGATAAAGATTAAAGCAACCGTAAATCAAATTAACTCCAAGAATACCCGTTGTAGCCTGCTGCAAAAGGGCATCTTGTTCGTGCAAGCGCGCGTGCAAAATAACTTCATTGGGTTCTTTATTGGGGTCAGTTTGAAATTTCAAACCCATCCAACCATGACCCTGAACAGTTTTGGAAAAATTGATGGTAGCAACCGTGTTGGCGTAAGAAAAGAAAGTTTTGTTGGAGTGGTCTGCGCGTTTCAAACGTTCCTCAATCAATCTATATTCATGATTGACCATATTGATCAAGCGGGGCTTGCATACATACCTTCCTTTGGCTTCTTTGCCATAAATAGCATCAGAAAAATCCTTGTCGTAAGCACTCATTGCTTTAGCAATGGTACCACTGGCACCGCCTGCTCTAAAAAAGTGACGAACCACTTCTTGACCCGCGCCTATCTCAGCGAAAGTGCCGTAAATAGACGGATTCAAATTAATTTTCAGTGCTTTCTGATTGGGGGTTAAAATTACCCGCTCTTGCCCATTCATACCCATGATTTTCCTATGAATCAAAGGTAAACATTTCCTTTGAATGGACAAATTGAAAATATCATTTGGCCACTTTGGCCAAATCATACAAATGCTTCATCGCTTCATAAGTTGCAGGGCAACGATGAAGGTTGGAGGCATACAACTCCGCCTGATCAAAGAAATCCTTGCGGTGCAGATGAGGAAACTTAGCACAATCGTGCGGACGAAATTCATACACCGAACAAAGCCCATTCTTATCATCAAAAAATTGACAAGGCGTAGAATTGTTGCAAATGTCACCTGTTGATTCCTCGATATATAACCATTTATCAAAGAATTCTTGGTAAGTCATTCCCAAATGTGTGGCCAACTTTTTAACCTCTGCCTTTTTCCAGGTGGGGGTCATGGTTTTACAGCAGTTCCCGCACTGCGTGCAATCCACCTTTTTCCAAGCATATTTTTCTGCCTGACGAACCAATGGATAAATGGACTTGTCACCCTTCTTGACCACTTGTTTTAAAAAAGCAGCGATCTTCTTTTTATCACGATACGCCTTCTGACGATAGGATTTGATATTGATGGGGGTGCTCATGGTGGAAAAAAGTAAAGGCAAGCCCCTCATATCGCACCGCTACAACCATCTACCTTTGCTGCCTTCCGACCCTGGAGGGTTTGACGGGAGCTGGTCGTATGAGACTTGCCTTCGGGGGCAAATGTAATCACAATCTTGTTATTCAAACAAGTATAAATTTCGATTTGAACGTTTACCTTTGTTGCAATGGAGAAACTGAATCTTTCAATTGTTGTCCCCTTGTTCAATGAAGCAGAATCATTGCATGAATTGTGTTCGTGGATCAAAAGGGTGGCGGATTCTGAGCAATTGCGTTACCAAATCATTTTGATCGATGACGGCAGTACCGACAATTCATGGGATGTTATCCTAGATCTCAAAAATCACTTTCCCATCAAAGCGGTTCGATTCTCTGTCAACCAAGGCAAGAGCGCTGCTTTGCACATTGGATTCCAAAAAGCACAAGGTGATGTGGTGATTACCATGGATGCAGACTTGCAAGACTCCCCTGACGAAATCCCTGCGTTGTATCAAATGATAACCCGTGACGGATTTGATTTGGTAAGCGGATACAAAAAGAAGAGACACGATCCCATCAGCAAAACCATACCCACCAAATTGTACAATTGGGCTACTCGCAAAATGAGTGGCATCCATTTAAACGATTTCAATTGCGGACTCAAAGCATACAGAAACAAAGTTGTGAAACGCATTGAAGTTTATGGTGAAATGCACCGCTACATCCCCATCTTGGCGCACAGAGCAGGCTTCAAAAAGATTGGTGAAAAAGTTGTTCAGCATTACCCAAGAAAACATGGCGTTTCAAAATTCGGATGGGAACGTTTCATCAATGGATTTTTAGATTTACAATCCATCGTCTTCATCTCAAGATTTGGAAAAAAACCAATGCACTTCTTTGGGACTTTGGGCAGCTTGGTTTTTATGATTGGTCTACTCTCTTTCTTATGGTTGGGTGGAAACAAAATGTATTGTATCATCAATAACATCGTTGAGAAAAACATTGCGGATCAATCCGTCTTCTATTTGGCATTAACCAGTATGATCATTGGAACGCAATTATTTCTGGCTGGGTTTATTGGCGAACTCATTGCACGCAATGCTCCGCACAGAAATGAATATTCCATTGAAGAAGAATTATAATCATGGCCAGCAACACTTGGGGGAAGCATTTTAGGTTAACCACTTTTGGAGAGTCGCACGGGCCAGCCATAGGGGGTGTTATAGACGGATGTCCAAGTAATTTTGTTATAGATACCAACGCCATACAACATCAACTCAACCGGAGAAGGCCCAACCAAAACGATTGGGTAACCCCACGAAACGAGGCTGATGAAGTGGAATTTCTTTCCGGTATTTTTGAAGGAAAAACCACCGGCTCCCCCATTGGCTTTGTCATAAAAAACAACGATCAACATTCCAAAGATTACGATCAAATCAAAGAGGCCTACCGACCTGGCCACGCTGACTATGTTTACGAGGCCAAGTATGGTCATCGCGATCATCGCGGTGGAGGCCGATCTTCAGCAAGAGAAACCGCATGCCGGGTGGTTGCGGGAGAAATAGCCCGGCAAATTCTCGCGGCTCATTCCATTCAAGCAAGAGCTTATGTCAGTAGCATTAAAGATTGCTGGCTTCCAAAAAACCATGCCTTTCTTGATTTGACAAAAATAGATTCAAGTCCAGTTCGTTGTCCAGATGAAAACACTTCCAACCGAATGATTCAGTTGATTGCGCAGGCTAAAGAGAATCAAGACAGCCTTGGCGGTATCATCACTTGCGTGATTGAAAACGTTCCTGTAGGTTGGGGGTCACCCATCTATGAAAAACTAAATGCTCAATTGGCCCATGGTGTTTTTTCATTGAATGCAGTGAAGGGATTTGAAATGGGAGATGGATTTTCTAGCACATTAAAATGGGGAAGCCAAAACAACGATGCGGTTATGGGTGGTTCCAACAATGACGGAGGCATAACCGGTGGAATTTCCAATGGAAAAGACATCTGGTTCAAAGTAGCCTTTAAACCCACCAGCTCAATTGGAAAAAGCCAACAAACCATCAATAGCAAACAAGAAAAAATAGAAATCTCCCTTGAAGGTAGGCACGACCCCTGCGTGGTCATCCGCGCTGTGCCCATCATTGAAGCCATCGCATATTTTACTTTGCTCAATAGTTACTTTGAAAATAAAATAGAATCGATATGAAAAAAGCACTTAAAATCACAGGTATAACAGTGGTGAGCCTTATCGTCATTTTGGCCATCATTCCCTTTGCTTTTGAAGGAAAAATTTATGAGACGATCCAAAAAAAGGCCAATGAAAATTTAAATGCCACCCTAAGTTTCAGTGATGTAGATTTGAGCTTGTTGCGCAATTTTCCCAACTTGCGTGTCAGTATCAATGACCTGAAGGTGGTGAATAAAGCTCCTTTCGATGGCATAAGCATGGCGGATATCAAATCCTTCTCTGTTGTCATTAATATCAAAAGTTTATTCACAGATGAAATCGAAATTCGCCAAATCCTATTAGAGAAACCCAATTTGGATATTCGCGTTTTGGCGGATGGCAAAGCCAACTACGATATCGCCATCCCGGATTCCGCAAAACCAGAACCAGAGGAACCCTCCAAGCCAGTGAAATTATCGTTAAAAAAATACGCTATTGAAGAGGGAAATATTCGTTTCGACGATAAAAGCCTAGCGATGGTGATGGATTTCAAAAATTTAAACTTTGAAGGAAATGGGGATTTTGCCGAAGACGTATTTACAATGAGCACCCTCACAACAGCGGACAAAGGAACATTCTGGTTTGATGGTGTGACCTATGCCAATGAGGCCAATACTGAAATAAAGGCGGATTTGGCCATGGATTTGGGCAAAATGCGATTTGAGTTTAAAGACAACGAGGTTCGATTGAATCAACTTTATCTTCAGGCCAATGGTTGGGTATCCATGCCAGAGGAGGATATTGACATGGACATCCAATTCGGCGCAACCAAAACAGATTTTAAAAATCTACTGTCCATGGTACCCATGGAGTTTGCAAAGGATCTAGAAGGTGTTGATGCGACAGGGAAGATAGGACTTAATGGATTTGTAAAAGGAACCTATAATGATCAGAGCATGCCCAATATTGGACTAAAGGTCAATATTGAAAACGGAAGGTTTAAATATCCCGACTTACCCAAAAGCGTGGATGACGTTCAAGTGGATTTGAATGTCTATGCGGACATGAACAATGAAGACAATACCGTAATCGATCTTAATAAATGCCAATTGAAAATTGCCTCCAACCCTATTGATATGGTGTTGCACTTAAAGACACCTAAAAGCAATCCATACATTGACTTTAAAGGTAAGCTGAACATTGATTTATCGACCCTGAAAGATGTGATACCCATTGGGAAGGAAGAAAAAATAATGGGCATCATTGACGCTGACATGATGTTTAAGGGAAATGTCAATGGCGCAGAATCTGGAAATTTTAATGGTTTGCAGGCAGAAGGCAAACTCAATATTAAAAACTTTGATTACATCAGTGACTCTTTGCCCTATGACATCTTTGTAGAAGATATGGCCTTGAACTTCACTCCGCAGCAGGCCAACCTGAGCAATCTTGCAATAAATGTTGGTAAGAGTAAAATGAAAATGAATGGAAGCTTAACCCATTACCTTGAATATGCCATTAAAAATGAAAAACTGGTGGGCGTATTGAATTTTGAGAGTCCCGAAATCAACCTAAATGATTTTATGTCAACGCCAGAAGAAGAGGTGAACAAATCAGAAGAAACCGCGGAAAATAAAAAAGCTCCAACAGATACGACCTCAAGTGTTGTTGTACTTCCCAACAACATTGATTTCACTTTGAATTCAAAAATTCAGAAATTGACTTACGACAAAACGGATTTCACCAACGTTGGTGGACAAGTTAGAATAACTGATGGCAAAGCCATCATGAATAACCTTGGCTTAAATGGATTAGGGGGAACACTTACGGTGAATGGCGAATATGATGGGAATGAAGGGATTCAACCTTCCATGAATATGAATATTGACATGAACAATGTCGATATCAAAACAACTACAACGACGTTTGTAACGCTTGAAAAGTGGTCACAAGCGGCCAAAAATTGCGCAGGAAAAATTTCCATGCGTTTGGATTTGAAAACAATGCTGGACAAACAAATGATGCCCATCAACGCAAGTGTTGATGCCAAAGGAAACATAAAAACGGATGATGTCGTGCTCACTGGATATGTTCCCATGATCAAACTTGCTGAAAAAACAGGACTGGATAAGTGGAAACAGCCCATTCACATCAAAGATGTGAACGTCAATTTTACTATTCAACAAGGCATCATTAAGGTTCAACCCTTTACGGTAAAAGTAGATGATGTCCCTGTTAAAATGGAGGGGCAAGCAACCCTTGATCAAAAGATTGATTACACGTTGGAAACGGATGTTCCGCTGGAGAAGTTCCCTTCAGGGCTAATCAACCAGGCCAATAGTTTTATCGGCCAAATCAACAATAAGTTGGGAACGCAATTAAAACCTGGTAACAAAATCAACTTGATTGCAAGAATCACTGGAGATGTTACCAATCCCGAAGTGAAGGTAACCAGCAAGGCGCTGGGAGAAGAGGCTGTTCAAGATCTCAAAGAGCAAGCGGTGCAACTGGTGAAAGAAGAAGTGGTAAAACAAGCTACTGAATTCAAAAACGATGCTCTTGAAAAAGCCAAGGCTGAAAAAGAAAAGTTGGTTCAGGAAGCTGCAAAACAAGCAGAGAAAATAAAATCAGAAGCGAGAGCTGCGGCCGAAAAAGCCAAAAGCCAAGCTTATGCAGAAGCTGAAAAAGTAGCGAGTAAAGGCGGAAACTTCATAGAAAAAGCTGCGAATAAAAAATTAGCCGAAGAAATGAAAAAGAGTGCTGATAAAGCCTATGCCAAATCCATTGCAGAGGCAGACAAAAAAGCAGATCAATTGGTGAAAGATGCCAACACCAAAGGAGATCAGCTGATTCAAAAAGCAAATGAATCAAGTGATCAACAAATCAACAAAATCAAATAAACCCCGAACAACTCCATCAAAAAAGGGCTGAATATTTTCAGCCCTTTTTTTAGTCTTTGTCGTAGTCAAAATCTCCTTCTTTCAGGGGCCTAGTATTCCTTCTTGCAATTTGATAATCTTGAAATCTATCCTTAACAAAAATCAAAAACTCATATTGCGAACTTGACTTCATGAATTCATCCGAGACATTGAGATAGGAAATGAAATCATCAAAATCTTCCGTACTCAATTCAATGATTTTATAATCAACATATATGGTGAACAATTCCTTGAGTAAATCTCTTCTGCGATCATCATTCTCTAGTTCAGCCACGATGCGCTTACTGGCCTCTTTTTTACTCAATTGCTGATATAAAAAGGTAATTGGACTGACGACTGCATTGATGCCTGAGAGCATATAATCTTCCTCGTTGTACCCCAAAGATTGAATATCCTTTTGTATATCCTCTAAATCTCTTGGAGCAAAAATGTTCAGTGTTGAATAACTGTATGTTCTTTCGTTCAAAAAAATTCTAGGATAATACACCAATTTCTGAACAGAGTCTTTGAAACAAATTTGCCTGGCATAATAACCCAAACAAGTAACCGTCAACGTATCTGATTTGTTGCACTCAATAACAAAACTTCCATCGGGCAAACCAAAGGCACCTTTTTTTGTCCTGGTATTTAACACGATAGAATTGGGCACCGGTTGCCCCCTCTCTTCGAGCACTCTACCCTTGACTCGTATCAGGGATTCTTGGGCATTGACAACAATAACCAAGAGCCAAAAAACAGAAACCGTTAACCATCTCATCCAACAAAAATGCACCATTCGAGGGACTTCTGCATCATTTTGTATTTTTTTTCATAACACCATTCTGCATCAGTGTGAAAAGTACACTTTGTTTATATTTGTTTTCAACAAAATGAAACCATGAAAAAACTACTTCTCGTATTGTTCATTCTGACAGCCCAATTTGGATTTGCTGTTGGTATCACATTTCAGGTAAATATGGCCCAACAAACCATTTCCGGCAATGGTGTATTTGTCGCTGGTTCATTTCAAAGTTGGAATGCCACAGCCAGTCCAATGACAGATACAGACGGTGATTTGGTCTATACTTTTACAACAGATATCGCTCCCGGGACGAGCATAGAGTACAAATTTATCAATGGCAATACGTGGGAGCAAGTTCCCTCTGCGTGCGGCATTGGTGGATTTTCCAACCGCTCTCTTACGGTTGGAAATTCAGATCAAACTTTGAACCCAGTCTGTTTTAACAGCTGCACCAATTGCGCTGCAGTAACCATGGTGGCCACTACATTTCAAGTCAACATGAACGGCACCACGATTGACCCCAATGGAGTACACATTGCGGGTAGTTTTCAGGGCTGGAATCCAGCGGGGACTGCACTAACGGATAGCAATCTTGATGGAATTTACGACGTTACGGTAAACATCATTGAAGGAGAAAGCGTCAATTACAAGTTCATCAATGGCAATACCTGGGGAGGATCCGAAATAGTACCATCCGCTTGCGGCGTTGGCGATGGATTTGGCGGCTACAATAGAAATCATGTTGTAACCAATAACAATAACCCTTCTTTGGTTTGCTTCTCCTCCTGCGAAAATTGTCAAGTAGTTGGATGCACCAATGTTGACGCATGTAATTACAATTCAAACGCAACATCAGATGATGGAAGTTGCTGGATCATTGGAGAAACTTGTAGTGATGGAGATAATTCCACCACCAATGATATGGTCCAAAACGATTGTACCTGTGAAGGAACACCCGCCATACCAACCATGGTTATTTTCCAAGTGGATATGACCAACGAAGCTGTCTCGCCCGCAGGTGTTTTTGTCGCCGGTAGTTTCAACGGTTGGGATGCCACCGCAACACAAATGTCCGAATTTCAACCAGGACAATACCAAGCTGTGGCCTTTGTTTTCCCTGGTGAAGCGGTTCAATATAAATTTATAAATGGCAATGATTGGTTGGGTGTTGAAACTGTTCCCGTCGATTGCGGAGTGGATGATGGTTCAGGAAATGTCAATCGATCTCTTACTGTTGGAACAAGTGCCATCACTACCCCCATGGTTTGTTTCTCCTCCTGTTCTGCCTGTATTCCCATTGCGCTTTCCTCTGTCCAATTCATTGTCGATTTATCCAATCAAACCATCAGTCCAAATGGCGTGCACATTGCCGGCAGTTTTCAAAATTGGGACGCTGCCGCTACACCGATGAACGCCATTGGGAATGGTCAATATTCCTACACCGCTCAAATTCCCACCGGTACTACCATTCAATACAAGTTCATCAATGGAAATGATTGGAGCGGTTCTGAAGAAGTAGCCTTTGCGTGTTCGTTTAATGATGGAACGGGCAACTACAATCGCTCTCACAATGTTGTACCAGGAAACAACAACATTGGTCCAGTTTGTTTTGGTCAATGTGAAGCCTGTCAACCTACAGCGGTTGTTGTTGTCAGGGTAGACATGAGCGATGTAACAGTGGACCCCAATGGCGTTTATTTTACCACACAACTGGACAGTTATAATCCCACGGCCCATGCAATGAACGATTTGGGTGGAGACATTTGGGAGGGCTCTATTAACGTGCCGGCCAATAGTGATCTTTTTTATCGTTTCGTCAACGGGAACACATCAGCAGGTTTAGAAATAGTTCCCAGCGCTTGCGGATCGTTGGACAACGGTGATCTTCAAAGATTTGTTGCTGTCGGCACATCCAATTTAGTCATTGAGGCCATTTGTTTTTCCAGCTGCAGCAATTGCGTGGGATCATCAGATGATGTAACCATTACCTTCCAAATGGATGCTTCCAACCTCACCGTTAGTCCCAATGGCATGCATATCGCAGGGTCTTTTCAAGGTTGGGATCCCGCCACCTCTGCCATGACCGATCAAGGAAATGGCATTTGGACTTTTACCTTTACTACCAATCCCAATCTAACTTTTCAATATAAGTTCATCAATGGAAATGATTGGGCAGGTTCAGAGATGGTGCCTGCAGAGTGTGGTGTAGACAACGGACTAGGCGGATTCAATAGGGAGCTTATCACGGGGACAAGCAGCCAGACATTGACCGCTGTCTGCTTCAGTGAATGCAACCCGTGCAATGTTGGAATTGATGATTCTTCATTCCATTTTGACATTTATCCCAATCCCTTTACCCACTACTTGCAATTAAACATGCCTGAACAAAGTCCAGTAAAAATTTATAATGCAATGGGGCAATGTATCATTCATCATCCGTCTTTTGCTGGTGAGCCAATCAATACTACAGACTGGCCAAGTGGGGTTTACACGCTCGTCACAGAAAGTAAAACAAAAAAAATCATTAAGCATTAAAACCAACAAAGGGCAGTTTTTCACTGCCCTTTTTTCATTACGAAACACTACTTTAGCGCTATGAAAAATCTTTTTCTCCTATTGGGTTTATCCCTTTCTATTTGTGGTTGGTCACAAAGCTCATCACCCAATAATGATGATCAATTATTAGCAGATATTGCAGTGCTTACTTCTGATTCTTTGGAAGGCCGTTTGGTGGGAACAGAAGGAGAAATCAAAGCATCCAAGTACATTGAGAAAAGAATGATAGCACTTGGTCTATCGCCAAAAGGTTCAGTGGGTTTCATGCAGTATTTTCAATTCACGCCAAAGGCATCTCCGCATAAAATGAGCAAAGAAGGAGAAACAACTTTGGGCACAGGTTATGTCAAGGAACAAACTGGTAGAAATGTCATCGGTTTTTGGGATCGTGGATTCAAGAAAACCATCGTCATCGGTGCACACTATGACCATTTGGGATGGGGAGATGAAAACTCATTGTGGAGCGGTGAAAAAGGCATTCATCGCGGAGCGGATGACAATGCCAGTGGTGTGGCCTCCATGCTATGGATTGCCAACTATTTGAAACAACAACCTGCACAAAATTTAGGTGAATCCAACTTTTTATTCATCGCATTTAGCGGAGAGGAAAAGGGATTGTACGGTAGTAATTATTTCTGTAAAAACCCTACCGTCGAAAAGGATCAAATCAGTGCCATGTTCAACATGGACATGGTGGGACGATTGAAACCAGAAAGAACTCTAGCCATCAATGGAATAGGAACATCACCATTTTGGAATAAGGCCATCAAAAATCAAAACAAAAAATTAAAGCAGAACAAATTTGAGTTGGTTTTGTCCACCAGTGGAATTGGTCCTAGTGATCAGACTTCTTTTTACAATATCGGAGTACCAGCGATACACTTCTTTACGGGGCAACACGGTGAATATCATAAACCAACGGATGTTGTTTCACTGATCAACATAGATGGTTTAAAAGACATTTCTTATTTCATCTCTCAGCTGGTGCTGGCGACTGGAAAAGAAAATAAATTGACTTTCACTACAACCAAAGACGAATCCAAAGAAAATACAGCGAGTAATTTTAAAGTTACTTTGGGTGTGATGCCAGACTACCTGTACTCTGGTGAGGGACTAAAATTAGATGGAACCAAAGAAGGCCGACCAGGAGCCAAAGCTGGATTAAAATCAGGTGACATTATCGTACAATTAGGGAAATTTGAAATCAAGGATATCTATGCCTACATGAATGCCCTTGGAAATTTTAACCCGGGCGATAAAACGGAGGTTGTGTTTCTGCGTGATGGAAAGAAACAAAAATCTCCAGTCACCTTCGAGTAGATTCATTTTTTCTGTGCAAAAACACACAGTATCCACTCACAAAAAAAACTAAATTTGATCATGGCCGATTTATACGATGTGCTAGATCAATTGATGTGCTGGAGTGAAATATTGCCCTTGTTCATTGTTGTTGGATACTACCTGTCAAATAAGAAAACAGCTCCGCTTCGATGGACCATATTGGCCATAACCGCATTTTTTGGGGGCATATACGAATTCAGCAGTAGTTATCTCCCAGATTTTGTATCCCTTTATTGGTATTACATCTTCACCTTGGTAGAAACCTTTGCCATTACTTTTTTCTTTGTTCCCTACACCAGTAAAAAAAGAGGTTTTATCATTTACACACTATTTTGTATTATCACACTGTTGCTATTTACAACAACAAGCACTGAGGAAAATTACTACCATTTTGGATGGGTCTGTTTGCTTGAGTTGGTGCTCACCTTGATTGGTGCATTTTCATGGGGTAAACATCGCTTTCAAAATATCGCTTATCCCTCATTGTTTCAGGACCCTGATTATTTTATCATTATTGGCTTGGTCTTTTATCTGAGCGCGTGTACACTTTATTACTTGCTCTACCCATTGATGATTCAATTTCCAAATGACAATGCACTATTTTATTGGATCATTCTACCAATCGCAATACTCATTTATGGCATTTCATTAATCATTGGTTTACTGAGAATACTGAACAATAAGTCTTAATGGAGCAAACCCGACAAATACTGAACTTGTATTATTGGATTGGTTTTTCAGTTCTATTTTTCGTTGTGGGCATTATTTTCTCCATGAGTTATTTCTATTACAAACTTTTGTTTGAAAAGCAACAGCAGTTTCAAGATCAGTTACTACAAGAAATCATCAAATCAAAAGAGGAGGAACAAATTCGCATCGCCAGAGAATTACATGATGGCATATTGGGGGATATCGCTGCACTTAAAATTGCCCTTGACCTTCAAAAAAAAGTATCCAATTCTGTTGAGGATAAGTTCTGGAAATCGACCGATGAGCAATTAAAGAAAATTATCCAAGAAGTCAGAACCATTTGTCATGATTTGGTTCCCCCTATGTTGGATACCGTGGGATTGATACCCGCTCTTCAAGCTGTTATCGAAGACAAATCCAATAAAACCAATAAAAAGATAAAGCTTCACTTGCACTTCATACCAACATTAAATGTTTTGGATGAATTACATGTATTCAGATTGATTCAAGAATGGATCACCAATCACCTCAAGCACAATCAAGCAGACTGTTTTGATATTACCTTTTCCAGTGACCATCCATCTTCATGGAAAATTACATTAGAAGACAATGGTGATCCATTTCAATGGCATCAACTTTTACAGCAAGGCAAAGGAATGGGTTGGAAAAATATGCACACCCGAATTCTCGCTCTAAATGGACATTTTGAGCAAACAGCCATAGATAAAGGAAACCAATTAAACTTAATCATTCCCATTAAATGAAAAACATTGCCATTGTAGATGATCACACTTTGTTCCGCTCATCATTGGCGGCGTGGCTTAATCAAGATTCACGATTTAAAGTGTTATTGGAGTGTGAGAACGGAAAGGAATTGACCTTGTTCATGCCACGACACGAGATAGACGTTGTATTACTCGACATCCAAATGCCAGAGATGGACGGAATTGAAACTTGTAAATGGTTGGTTCAACAATACCCTGGAGTTCGAATTCTGGTGGTATCCTTTATCAAGGATGTTGATGTCATTTACCAAATGATTAAGTTAGGAGCTCATGGTTATTTTTCCAAAGAATCAGAATTGGATGAATTGGCCAACGCCATACTTTCTTCCGATTATGCATCTTTCTTTTTTGACCATGGCATGCGCCACATCGTGCAAGAGGCTAAAAAATGGGACAAGAAAAAAATCACACCATCAACAACCCAAAATACGGCATCCATTCAAGATCATCTTTTCACTACCAGGGAACTGGAAATCTTAGCATGGATAAGTCATGGTATGAAGAGCAATGAAATTGCTGAGAAATTAGGAATAGATACGAGAACTGTAGAAACACATCGGCGCAACATCATTGAAAAAACACCGGCAAAAAACATGATTGGCGCTGTGCTCTGGGCTATCAAAGAAGGCTATATTCACAACCTGTTTGAATAATCAATCCCTAACAACCCATCGGAAGAAATTGCGAAAACTTCCATGCCCGTAGGTAATAATGTAAATGCCCGGCTTAGGAACTTGGCCATGTATTCTTATTCTACCACCCTCTTGAACAGCTGAAATACCCTTAATTTCCTTGCCATTGACATCTGATACCACTACCCACCAATCACTGACTTCCAGTTGACCTAAATCAATGAAAATATCCTGACCATTCAGAGATGGATTGGGGAATAATACATGACTCCCAAGGGTGTTGCTGTTGTATTCAAAATGGAATAAAACAGATTCATCCGCCTTTACTTGCGCCAATCCACCAATAGATGTAAAAAGGGCAAAGAAGAATATCAATATACTATTTCTCATTCCTCAAAAATCTATCAACATGTTGAAATCTGCCTCAGTAATTTCACGGACTTCAAATTATCTTTGAGGATATGATTTCCAGAAGCACCATAGATCAAATCTACCAGGCCGCATTGATTGAAGATGTGGTTGGGGAATTTGTTGCATTAAAGAAATCAGGTAAATCATACAAGGGACTATCCCCTTTTAGTAGTGAAAGAACCCCTTCCTTTTATGTGGTACCAACCAAGGGAATTTACAAGGATTTTTCGTCCGGTAAAGGCGGAAATGTGGTGGACTTCCTCATGCAACATCAAAAGCTGACTTACCCTGAAGCCCTGCGGTGGTTAGCCCAGAAATACAACATCCCCATTGAAGAAACCGAAGATAGTGAGCAGCAAAAGGAGGAAAAAACGGAAAGGGAGCAACTTTCACGCGTTGTAGAATATGCCAACACCTGGTTTCAAAATCAGCTTCATGAAACAGAGGCAGGCCAAAATGTTGGTCTCACCTATTTTGAACAGCGCGGATTTAGAAATGAAACCTTATCCAAGTTTCAACTTGGATTTGCCCCGGCAGGTTGGGAGAATTTTAAGAAAGCTGCACTTGCCGCAGGATACAATGCGCAATACCTTGTAAAGTCTGGTTTGCTCAAAGAAAAAGAATCCGAAAATACTATAGAAGATCCGGACAATAATGAACCCAACAGAACCTATGATGCTTTTAGAGATCGGGTAATGTTTCCGATTCACTCAGAATCTGGGAAAGTTATTGCATTCGCCGGCAGAACGCTTCAAGCAGACTTAAAAGGAGCCAAGTACATCAACAGTCCAGAGAGTGAACTGTTCCATAAGAGTGATGTTCTCTACGGTTTACATTTGGCCAAAAACACCATTGTCAAAGAGAATGTCTGCTATTTGGTGGAAGGATACACAGATGTGATATCCATGCACCAGGCAGGAGTATCCAATGTCGTTGCTTCATGCGGAACTAGCCTTACTGAAGGGCACATCAAAAAAATTATCCGTTACACCAAGAATATCACTGTTCTTTTTGATGGGGATGCCGCTGGTATCAAGGCCAGCCTAAGAAGCATTGAAATGATTTTGAAGCAGGGCATGAATGTACGCGTAGTTCTCTTCCCTGACGGTGACGACCCTGATAGCTTTGCCCGTAAACATGACAGTGATTTTATTCAAGACTTCCTTACCAAAAACGCAACAGACTTTGTTCGGTTTAAAACAAATTTATTGTTAGAAGAAGCAGGAAAAGATCCATTGAAAAGGGCCGAGCTCATCAAAGACATTATCCTTTCCATTTCCATCATCCCAGATGTCATTCAAAGAGAAGTATACATTCAAGAATGCAGTCAACTATTAAATGTCTCTCAAGAAAGCCTGATACTGCAGCTCAATCAGACCCTCAGAAAGCAAAAAATACCAGCTGCTGATTTAGCACAAATACAGCAAGCCGATCCAGAAATCAATCAAAACCAAAACACCACCATTCCCATACCGGAATATTATACTTATTTTCAAGAGAGGGATATTGTCCGCTTATTGTTGACCTTTGGTGACCATGAAATTCAAATCAATACCGTGAACGAAAACAATGAAGAGATTCAAATCGGTGTATCACTTGCGGAGTTTGTAATGACCAATATCGAGCAAGATCAATTACAATTTGAGGAACCACGGTACCGAGAAATTTATCGTCAATACATGCAATTTATTCAGGAGCTAACCTATCCTGAACTCAAGCATTTCACCTTCCATGACAACAATGAGATTAGCCAATCCGTTACGGATTTGATAACTTCTAAATATGAAATCAGCAAGAATTGGGCTGCACACCATATTTACATTGAAACAGAAGAAAAAAACTTGAGAAAAGCCGCATTGGATGCTGTCAACAGACTCAAACTGGCTAAAATCAAAAAGCTACAAGATGAGCTGATTCAACAGATGCAAGAGCAAACTGAACAAATTGAATTGATTGACCAATTGCTTTCTGATAAAATCAAATTAGAAATGGCCAAAGCCAAGTTGGCTGAATACTTTGGATCAGTTATTCTGTAGCAGGGGCTATTCTAATCAGCCAATTGTTATTGCTCTTTAATACCACAATTTTTGCACGACCATGGGTAAACCAACTGGAAAATGGCAGTTGCGCAAGTCCTGAAAAATCCCCCAACAGCCCTTCAAATAAGCAGTATTGCTCCTCTGAATACCCTTTAAAATCGGCTTTCCAATATCGTTTTGACGAATCCCCTATGGCTTCGCGAATCGACAAACTATCGTTGGAAAGATATATTTTACCGTTGCTTTTAGAAATAAATTTTGTGTCCATTAAAAAAGCACCCTCCCCAAATTGAGGAATCCATTCAGGATGAGTTACAGAGATGACCTTGGCAGATGTGTCTTTCAAAAATGGCAGCATCACTTTGTATGGATTCTCCTTATACACTTGACTGGCCACCCAATATTGACCATCATAGGTTTGATACTTCCATTGTTCGTCTTGCCATGCAATCCAAGACTCCAACACATTGCATTGACACATGGTATCCATAGAAAACACCCGCTTTTTTTGTTTAACATCATCAATCATTGTCGATGGATCAAAAGCCATCCATTGGGTACCCATTGCACTTCCTAATAATGAATCTTTCAATTGAAGAGGCTTATTGTTTTTAAGCCACTCTCCATCTTCAACAAAACCAAACCACTCTCCTTCGTTATAATCTAAAACAACTTTTGATCGATTAGTAACACTCATAAAGTTAAAAGCAGCTTCACCATCTGATTTTGAATGAAGGAGTGTCCACTGATTAACGGATTCAGCACCCATCAATTTCCATGATTGGGTGTCAAAACTGCGCTCATTCCATACCAAACACGTTTCCCATAATTTCAAATTGGGAATGACAGATAACAATTGATTCTTCTCATCATCACTCCACCGATCAGGTATAGCAAAAAATAAAAACCATCCTTGCTCTCCCATGTGTATCCAAAAAGCACTTTGGCTGGACAATAGCTCTCCCACAAGAGGATTTGTCCGCTGCCAATTCATCCATAATTTCCAATCATTGAATAACTCCTTGTGTAGCGGAAGACTATCTTCTTGAAGATAATTTAAAAATATTGCTCCATCATTTACCTTGATTATCCCATCCGTAGAGGACGTTAAAAATTCCATTGGATTTGATGCAGAGCGAAGATATTTCTGGAAAACCAATATGTAGTAGCTACAGGTGACTAAAACAACCGCAACAAAAATGAATCGAATCACAATCTTCTTTCGCATACTTTAAAAATAATGGTTAAGTCATTACTGAAATGAGAGCAATGGGAGACTATTAAACAACTTTTTGTTGAGTATATTGGCACATGCCAAAATGCTTTTTATTTTGCTTCTGTTGTGCTCTAATCAGCACAAACCTATTGGGACAAAACTCCATTTCTATTCAGATAAAAGATGCCAAATTCGACAACCCCTTGGCGTTTGTATTTCTTTCCGACTCCTTGAAATCAAAAGGCGGACAAACGGATATCAATGGATTTATCAGTATTCCATTGAAAGAAGGAGATTGTATTTACACAGAGTTATATGGATACAAAAGCCAAAAACAACATTGGAAAGGTCAAAATCCATGGATAATACTCTTGGAAAGCAACGACCTCCTTTTATCTGAACTTGTTGTCAAGGTCAAAGCTGACCCTGCATTCAAAGTAATCCAACGTTGCATTCAGTCTGCGGCTTTCAACAACCCTGTAGAGAAATTGGATTATCAATTTGAACAATATTCCAAAATGATCGTCGACTTTGAACGAAAAGGCGATAGTACTTTCCTGAAAACGTTTGAAGATAAAAAACTCTTGCTATCAGAAACTATTGCGCTTCATCAACACAGGGCTCCAAATGACAATAAAGAAACCATCATCGCCAATCAAATGAGTGGTTTTGAGTTTCCACAAAGCACCATCATCGGGTCACAAATGCAGAGTTTTTCGGCGTATGAACCAGATTTTCAAATTCTTGACCGCGTGCTCATCTCTCCCCTTGGTCCCAGAGCGATGGACAGATATGACTACACCATGCTGGATACATTAATGGACAATACCGATTCCATCTTTGTTATTCAATACCTTCCCAAAAAAAGATTCCAGGGAAATGGTCTAATAGGGGTCGCACACATTAAAACGCCGGAGTATGCGCTCGTCCAATTGACTGCTGAACCTTTCGAAAAAGAATCATCCTATTATATTAAAATACAACAAAAAATTGAAAAAAAATGGGATAGTTTCTTTCCAATAGAAATGAACTCTTATTACAAATTAACCCAATCCTCACCTGAAATTTTTGGAGAAATTCAAACCCGATTCAGAAACATAGAACTTCGAAAATTTGAATCCAAAGATTTTGACGACGTTGTTTTTGATTTCCCATCTTCTGCAAATACTGTTTCTGAAAATCAATGGGAAAGCATGAGATATACTCCTCTTAGCCTAGAAGAAAAAAACACGTATTCATTCATGGACAGCATTGGCAAGGCCTACCACTTAGACGCAAGAGTAAATCGATTGCAAAGTCTACTCCAAGGACAATGGATGTTGGGAAAAGTGAATGTCGATCTATTTCAAGTGTATCGATACAATCGATTTGAAGGCAGCCGTTTGGGCGCTTCAATCAGCACCAATTCACTGCTTCACAAAAGATGGAAATGGGATGGACATGTGGCCTATGGATTCAAAGATCATCAACCCAAGTTTGGCACCGGCCTGAGTTGGACATCACCCAATGATGGAGTTTTTTTTAGATTGGGTTACACGGATGAAGTTCAAGAAAGTGGTCGAAATGGGATGGTATCTTACAGAAGAAATATCAATCAACAAGTGTATGATTTCTTTGTAACAAAAATGGATTACGTTCAAGGTGTAACATTGGATGTGCACATGCCCTTGCTCAGAAATGTCAGACTCTTCTATTTACAATCACACCTCAAGAAAACACCCCACATTTCTTTCTCTGACTACTTACCCCACCCGTATAATATCACCATCAACCGTTTCATCCTGCGATGGACACCGGGAGAGAAAATAAGAAGAGTAATTGATCAAGAGGTCATTCTCAATGGTTATTGGCCCATCATTCAATATGGTTGGAGTCACGGTAGCATTGATCAGAATGCGCCGTTCTTCAGACATCAAATAGAATTGGAAAAAACTTTTCATTCTACCTATTATGGTGATGTTAAAGTGAATGTTGAATGCGGAAAAACAATGGGCTCAGTCCCGATGAATGAGCTCAACGCTTTAAGAGGATCAAGGCTTCCAGATGCCAGAATAAACATCGCTGTGCCAGAAACCTTTGAAACTGCTTTGAATAATGAATGGTATGCTCGATCCTATGTTCACTTTTTTGTTCGATACAAATGGAAAACCCCCATTTACCAGCATTCCATGTCATCGCCCAAAATGATGATTAGCTTTAATGGAGGCTGGGGCAGTTTGGGTGCAGATGATGAACAACCCAGTAGCATCCAAGATTACCCAAAAGGAATATTTGAAAGCGGTATTGGTTTGAATGACGTTTTAATTTCCAAAACGGGAGGAATCGGTGTGGGATGCTTTACAAGAATCGGAGCCTACAGCAATGGTCATCCAGCCCAAAACCTCGTTTTAAAACTCACAACGAATTTCTTGTTTTAATCCTGTCAAATATCAGTTGGTTTGCGCATTCCTTTTGTATCTTGCCCTCGTGGAAATTTTTGATTTTATTGGAAGTCTGTTCAACCCTGAGAGCATCATCCATTTTGGTGGTCTGGCTCTTTTGTTGATTATCATATTTGCCGAAAACGGTTTGATCATTGGTTTTTTTCTACCAGGAGACTCCCTGTTGTTCCTCTCGGGATTGATTTGCGCCACACAACCAGAGCTGTTGGATGTTCCCGTAGAAAGGCTAATGCTCTACCTTTTTATTTTTGCCAGCGCTGGAAGCACTTTCGGTTATTGGTTTGGTTACCATTTTGGAAAAAAAGCCTTGGACCGGAAAGAAACATGGCTCTTCAAAAAGAAATATGTTGAAATGACTACTGATTTCTACCACCGCCATGGTGGAAAGACACTTATCCTTGGAAGGTATCTACCCATTATCAGAACTTTTGCGCCTATCCTAGCGGGGGTAATCAAAGTTGAATTCAAAACGTTTATGTTCTATAACTTGATAGGTGGTGCAATGTGGATTGGCACCATCACGACAGCAGGTTATTACCTAGGACAATTTGAATTCATCAAAAATCACATTGATCTCATCATTCTTGGATTTGTAGTGGTAACCACTGGAGTGTTGGCCAATACATACATCAGACAGAAGAGAAGAAATAAAAATCAGCAAGACATTCAATCATGAAATTTGGAACCAAGGCCATACATGCCGGCCAAGAACCAGACCCCACCACTGGGGCTATAATGACGCCCATTTATCAAACCTCTACCTATGTGCAAGCCGCACCAGGCCAACACAAAGGCTATGCCTATGCGCGCGGAAAAAATCCAACCCGCGTAGCCTTGGAAGACTGTTTGGCTGCTCTTGAAAATGCGAAACATGGTCTTTGTTTTTCGAGCGGAATGGGGGCAGCGGATGCCATCATAAAATTGTTACAGCCCGGTGATGAAGTCATCGCCTCTGATGACTTGTATGGAGGAAGTTATCGCATGTTCACAAAAGTTTTTGCCAAATACGGCATCACTTTTCACTTTGTTGACATGCACGATGAAGTTGCGATAAAAAACAAAATAAACACCCAGACCAAAATGATCTGGGTAGAGACACCCACCAATCCCATGATGAAAATTATTGACATCAAAAGAATGGTGGAGTTGGCAAAAATTCATGAGTGCATTTGTGTTATTGACAACACATTTGCTTCCCCTTTTTTACAAAATCCACTGGACTTGGGCGCTGACATCGTCATGCATTCCGCTACAAAATATTTAGGCGGACACAGCGATGTGGTCATGGGAGCTTTGTGCACCAATGATGATAGCCTACACGAGCAGTTGGCATTTATCGCAAACTCTTGCGGAGCCACACCAGGACCTCAGGATAGTTTTTTGGTCCTTCGCGGACTGAAAACGCTGCACATCAGGATGGAAAGACATTGTGCCAATGGAAAAGCCATTGCGCATTTCCTCAATAATCACCCCAAAGTTGAAAAGGTGTACTGGCCTGGATTTGAAAGTCATCCCAATCACGAAGTAGCCAAGTCTCAGATGCGTGATTTCGGAGGCATGATATCTTTTAGTTTAAAAAATGATTCTTTTGAACAAGCATCACAACTGGCGTCCGCCACAAGAGTGTTTTCGTTGGCGGAATCACTAGGTGGCGTTGAATCATTGATAGGACATCCTGCCAGCATGACCCATGCTTCCATCCCCAGAGAGGAAAGAATCAAAACAGGAATTACAGATTCGTTGTTAAGATTAAGTGTAGGCATTGAGGATGAAGAAGATTTAATTGAAGATTTGAAGCAAGCGTTAGAAAAAGTGAACATTGCATGAGTAAAGAGCAGAACATCGCCATAGTAGGTGGTGGATTAGTTGGAAGTTTATTGGCCATTTATATGGCCAAAAGAGGGCATCAAGTAAATGTATTTGAAAGGCGCTCTGATATTCGGAAGATGAAAATAGTCCAAGGAAAAAGCATCAATCTTGCTTTAAGTGATCGAGGTTGGAAAGGACTTGACGGTGTGGGAATAAGAAGTGAAATTGAAAAGGTAGCTTTGCCCATGCATGGTCGATTGATGCATGCTGTTAATGGTGAGTTAACCTATCAACCCTACGGAAAAGAAGGTCAAGCTATATACAGTGTTTCTCGTGGACTTCTCAATCAAACTTTATTGAATTGCGCAAGCCAATTCCCAAATGTTAACCTTCATTTCGAACACAAATGCAATGATGTGAATTTGTCTCAAAAGACCATTTCATTTCAGCATGAAGAAAATGAAATCACCACACCTTACGATAGACTTTTTGGTACAGATGGTGCTTTCAGTGCTGTCAGAGCTAGGATGACCAAAATCGATCGACATGAATATTCCCAAAAATATTTGGCCCATGGATACAAAGAATTGGAAATTCCTGCACTTCCAGATGGTTCGCATCAACTGAGAAAAGACTGCCTACACATTTGGCCAAGAGGAGAATTCATGATGATTGGTTTACCCAATCCTGACGGCTCTTTTACCTGTACCCTTTTCATGGCATTTGAAGGTGAAGTAAGTTTCGAAAAAATCAAAACAGAAGCTGATGTTCATGCATTCTTTGATCAGTATTTCCCGGATGCTAAAGCATTGATGCCGGAATTGATTCAAGATTACTTCAATCATCCCACCGGAAGTCTTGTAATGACGCAATGCAATCCCTGGAACGTCGGATCAGATGTTTGTTTATTGGGAGATGCCGCTCATGCCATCGTTCCTTTCTATGGTCAAGGTATGAATTGCGGATTTGAAGATTGCTCAGCACTCGAGGAAATCCTCACCGCAACAGAAGAAGACTGGGAGCAAGCCATACCACAATTTGCGCGTGAGCGCAAACCCAATGGTGACGCCATTCTTGAACTGGCGCTGAGGAATTATATTGAAATGCGCGACCTCACAGCTGACCCTAGATTTCTATTGCAAAAAAAGATTGAAGGTTGGTTCAGTACAAAACATCCAGATAAATGGATGCCTCTATACTCTCAAGTGACCTTTAGCCATATACCCTACCACATTGCTTTGGCCAATGGTAAGCGACAGGATGAAATCATGGCACAGATACTTGACATGCCCAATATTGAAGAAGTTTGGAACAGTGATGAAGTTGAAAACAAATTATTGAGTCTTATTCAATAATGTAATTTCACGTCATCTTTGTTGAAACATTCTAAGATGAAAGTCATACTTGCAGTTTTATTCGCACTTATCCACCTTTGTCTTTTAGGTCAAAGACAATTCAGGCCCCTTCATGCCGAACCTGACTACCTTGATCATGGCTGGTCATTTGGAGGAGGAACCACTGTTATGCTTCCTTACAAGCTCAAAACGCCTGTCAACAATGATGGCGCGGATCGCACTGTCTTAAAGTACAACGGAAATATTTTCGCTACTCCAAAAGCGGGTTGGGCCATTGAAGCCAATAAAATGTGGTTCAAGACCAAATGGAACTATTTCGACTATTGGGAAATGGGTGCTAGATATTATTGTTTAAGAGGTTTGGAAAGATTCAACGGTGATTTTGATGGAAAAGACAATTCTGGAGGTATCGCTTCTGATCGCAAAACAAAATTTAACCTGCACACCATTGGCATAGAAGCAAGAGCCATGGACATGCGACAATTTACAGATCGCTCTTGGTTTCATCATGGTCCAGTGTTGACAGTCGATTATCAAGCTTTTCAAAGTATCAAAAAGAAAAACAATGAAATCATCCCATTACCTGAAGTACTGCCCTCAAAAATTTCAGGAGGAATCAATTACCAAATCGGTTTAGGCAGAAAAAAGTTCCCTGGACTTTTTGTACTTTATACCCTTGAAACGCCCCTCATCACTTTCTATCCTTGGGATGAAAAATGGCCGCAAATGAAGGTACTCAACACCAATTGGCAACCTATTCTCATTACAGCGCGATTGGTGCTACTCAAAAAAAGGCCTTCCAAAGCATGTGAAAATCGACCTAACGTCAACCTTGAAATTGACAAAGATGACCCAGGTCGTCACAGCCGGAAAAACGGACTTTTTGAAGAGAAAATTAAAAGAGTTAAAGTAAGAAAACGCAATTAACGAATTGTATCTTGACACAACTCAACAAGCACACCATTGGTTGATTTAGGATGAAGAAACACAATCATCTTTCCATCTGCGCCTGGCTTAGGATCCTGACTTAGTAGGACAAACCCTTCATTGACAAGCCTTTCCATTTCAAAGTGGATGTCATCTACATCAAAAGCAATGTGATGAATACCCTGTTTGTTTTTTTCAAGATACTTTGCAATTGGACTTTCATCGCTTGTGGCTTGCAACAATTCCACTTTACTTTCTCCTACTTGAAAAAAGCTAGTCATTACCCCCTCCCTCTCCACAACTTCCATTTTATAAGGAGGGATATTGAGCAATTTTGCAAACAATGTATTGGACTCTTCGATGTTGTGAACAGCAATTCCCAGATGCTCTATCTTTTTAATCATGCGTTACTTTTTAAAGACAAAATATACAGCAGCGACCATACAAGTCATTGCTGCTAAATGATTCCATTTCAAACTTTCTTGTTTAAACAATACCAAGGCCATTATCATAAAAACTGATAATGATATAACCTCTTGTAAAATTTTCAATTGAAACAAATCAAATGGACCTCCATATTCCTTTGACCCTAATCGATTGGCGGGGACCTGTAAAAAATATTCAAACAAGGCAATACCCCAACTTATAAAAATGATGGTGAGTAACCCCCAAGATTTAGACCAATCAAACTCCCTGAAGCGCAAATGACCATACCAAGCCAATGTCATAAAAACATTACTACCTATTAAAAGCAATATGGAGTAAAAGGCCTTCATCAATTGTAAAAATATAGCACTCCTGTAGATGGGTCGAAGGAATAATTATACTGCAATAAATTTTGTGAGGCTGAACCTTCAACAATGGTTCCATCCGTCAAAAGCCATTTTGAATCGCCGCATGGATCCTGAATAAATACATGATCATCATCCACAACACAAATACAAGGATCATCAGGATTGTGTGTACTCCTCGCATCATAAATATTGAACTCTTCCTGATTTAATCGATAAATAATCAACTTCACCGTACCTCCATCAAAATACAAAAACCCTGTAGCAACGGACAAATCAAAATAGGCGGGCTCATTAATGTTGATGGTAAATGCAAAACTTACTTCTGGAAGCAATTGACTTCTATTACAACGGTCACAACCAACCAAAAATATCAGCAGAAAGGTCAATACAAATATCTTCTTCATTTCTTAGAAACAGTTGGCACGAATGGTTTAACGTATACCGGCTCAAAATAAGCCAAATCCACTGGCTCTCCCAAATCCAACCCCTTCATACAAATAGACTTCACACTTGGTAGTGCGTCTATCAACGTTGTTTCTTGGGGTAAAAGTGTTCTCAACTTAGATGCATTCTCGCCTAAAACCACCAAAGTATGATGAGCATGGGTAGCTATAAAATCATCATCCACGATAATGGCCGTTGGATCATCAAGGAGCCCCGATTTTCTTCGCCATGCTCCAAACACTTCATTTCGACGTGCATCCATGACAACCAAAACTTCTTTCTCACTTTCAATTGTACTTTGAGCCAACATCATTTTTAACCCGGAAATCGCATACAAAGGTATTTGCAAGGCCAAAGCCAAACCTTTGGCAGCAGAAACACCAATACGCAATCCCGTGTAGGAACCAGGACCACTTCCCACGGCAACCCCTTTTAATGCTGAAAATGATACCCCTGCATGCATTAACAAACGATTCATCTCTTCATGGAGAATCTCAGCATGCAAAAAATCTTCACTAACCCGATCAAAACTCCCCAATAGCACTTCTCCTTCCCACAAGGCAAGGCTGCAATTTTTAGAGGAAGTTTCAATCCCTAGAATCATTTTTCTGACTTCAATTGTATATCACCCACAACCACAGCATCACCGTTATTCAATGTCTTGGCCACCTCGTCATAAGGTCCCGTAATAACTTGGTCCTCTTTCTTGATACCGTCCACTATATGAATAAATTGATCATCCTGAACCCCTGTCTTCACATATTTAACCTTGGCTTTGCCATCCGTTTCTAAAACAAAAACACATGTTCTCATTTCATCTGTCTTCACGCTATCGGGTCTAGTAGTAACAGCTTTTATGGGAATACTTAAAACTTGCTCAACTTTTTCAGATAAAATATCTACCGTAGCAGTCATGCCTGGTCTGAAAGGTGAATCAACACCACCCGATTGGAGCAAATGCTGATAGGATTCTGGGAGTATACTAATTTTCACCGAGAAATTGGTTACTTGGTTATTCGATGCTCCTGATATGGCTCCTGTTGTCATTAAGTTCAACGCTGTATTTCCAATTTCAGTAACAATGCCTTTGAATTTCTCATTTCTAAATGCATCAACAGTAACAATAGCAGTATCGCCCAATTGAACTCGCACAATATCACTTTCATTGACTTCAACATTCACCTCCATGCTACTCAACCCAGAAATTTTCATAATCACGTCACCGCTCGTCATATTATTTCCCAAAACTGCTTCACCAACTTCCTTTGTTAAGGCCGTAACGGTGCCATCAATAGGTGACAAAATGGTTGTTCTCTTCAAATTATCCGCTGCTTCATTTCTGCTTGCTTCAGCACTAGCAATGGCAAACTCAGCACTTTTAACGCTCTCTTGAGCAGCAGAAACCTCAGCATTTGCCGTTTCAAAAACAGATCTCGCATTGTCCATCTCAGAAATTGAAATGGCCTTTTCAGCGTAAAGCTTCTCATTTCTTTTAAACGTCAGCTCCTGCAGCTTGGATTGCGCTTGAGCTTGAAGTAATCTAGCTTTTGCGCTGCTCAAATTACTTTTTGAGGAGTTGAGTGTTGCTTCAGCACGTTGCAATGCTGAAGTGTATAAATCAGGATTGATTCTAACCAGCAATTGTCCCTTCACTACATGATCTCCTTCCTTAACGGGCAGAGCGACAATCTGTCCACTGACATCGGATTGGATTTTCACTTCTGAGGAAGGCTGAACTTTGCCGCTTGCACTTACTTTCTCAACAATGGTTCTTACAGCAGGCAATTCCGCTTGAACATTGCGTTGTTCCTTATCCCTGGAAAACCACACTCCAAGTATAATCAACAACAGCAATACAACTGCTATAATCCAATTTCTTTTCTTCTTATTTTTCATGGTTGTAATTGAATGGGTTGATTCAAATAAAAATTCAATATGTTGCGTTTAAAGACAAAATCAATTTTCGCCCTTACCAATTGCGCCCTGGAAATATCCAATCTATTCCTAGCGATACTCAATTCAGTTGCATTAATGAGTCCATTATCATATCTGGTTTTCGACCATTGATAAGATTGCTCGTTGGATTGCATGCTGAGCTCATTTGCTTTGTAACTGGCAATAGCCGCTTCTGTGCTTGTGTATGCCGTCTCAATATCCATCTTTAGTTGCTGTTTGGCCAACTCCCAATTCAATTTAGCACTTTCCACTCCCAAACGTGAGCGCTGAATATTGGTGTGATTTTGAAAACCATTAAATATCGGCACCGTCAATGAAAGGAAAAATGATCGATTGACATTATCCCTCATCTGGGCATCAAACGATTTAATCTTATAATCTTCAGAGGTGTAAACAGGTTGAGAATAGGACATGACCACATCTCCTGTCCCAACAACCGTTCCGATTGGAAAACTGAGATAATCCGGAGTGCCATTCACAACGCGGGCAGCACCAGAATAACCTGTCCCCATGGAATAAGAGGCCGATAAGCGAGGTGATAATCCGGACTTGGCCATTTTGAAAGAATATTGAGCAGAAGAAATGGAAGCTAAACTGGATTGAATACTGGGTTGATTGCCCAAGGCCGTTTCGATAATTAGTGACTTGGGAGGCAATTGTTCTGAAACACCCAATAAAGAGATATCAGGAAATACTGCTTCAAAAGATGATGCATCTTTTTCCTCCAACCGCATCACTTGCATCAAGGTCATTTTTGCAATTTTCCTGTTGTTCTCTGCAACAACTTCATTGGCCAAATCTGATTTATGCTGAGCTTCCGTCTCGGAAAGTGTTCCTGCGTTGATGGTTCCTATCTCAAAAAGTTTCTTCAACCTGTTCAATTGCTCCAAAGAAGAAGAGGACGTATTTTGTGCAATTTTCAATAACTCACTGGTCAATATTACATTCAAAAAAGCATTGGCGGTTTGAAGGGCAATTTGATTTTTGACATTCTCCGTATTCCATTGACTTGCTGCAGCATCCGATTTGGCTTTTTGATAATTGAACCAATTCTGACCTCCGGTAAACAAATCAATGGCACTAGAGACACCAAAGCTGTTGCTTTGGATCCTTTCACTTGCAAAGCTATTGGTAAATGGATCGATTCTCTGCCCCCAGTTAAATCCATGGCTCGCTTGACCATTGATATTGGGCATCATAGCACCAACCGCAGTCCATTGACCATAGGCCGCGATTTGCTCATTGATCAGTGCCTGCTGCAGTTGAATATTATTGCCTATGGCTTGCTCTATACACTTCTCTAGCGTCCATTGTGACAATGCTGAAAAACGTACGGTAAAAAGAAAGGTGAAAAATAATACGATGCGCATGGTGCTAAAGTACGATAGCCACTCCTTCAATACTTTAGATTATAGAATTTTAGGATTAAAAACCAATGACCTCGATTTCCACTCTGCGATTAAACTCCAGCTCCTCCTCTGTTTGAGGGTTGGGAAATTTCACAGCCTCTCTACCTCTTCCCATCGTGCTCAATCGATGCTTGGACACACCATGGTTGACAAGATAATCTTGTATATTCTCTGCCCTTTTTTTGGCCAAGGCAATCAACTGTGAATCACTCAACTTGGTCTCTGCATTGGCGTTCACATGACCAATAATTCTGATGCGCACACTAGGGTGCATATTCATGAATTCAAGTAAAGATTGTAAGGCATCGACAGAGGAAAAATAAATATTGGTATTGTCTCCTAAAAAAACAATTCCCTCCGCAATAAAGGTGGCTCCTTCAGAAAGTGCGGTCATGGTCACCTCCTTCTCGGAGGACTTGAAATCCATCGGAAACAAATGAAAAAAATAAGGAAGATAATTTTTAGCCAAAATAGCACCCTTCAACTCTCGGTAGGGGTAGGCATCTATCGACTTTCCATCCATGGAAATAACCTCCAATTCCCCAGTATCCAATCTACCCGAAATACGACCAACAGGATTTAACACCAATTGATGATCATTGGATTGAATAGAAAAATAAAAGGGCTTCATCACCTCTTCCCCATCATAATCCGCACGCTCTTTGACAAACCTAGGCTGAGCAATCGTCATCATATAAGACAACAATGCAAGGGAAAAGATGAGTAGTTTTTTCATTTTTAATCTTTAAAAAACGAGATGATTCTTTTTCTAAAAAAAACCAATCCGCCAATGAGAAACAAAAGGTAAGGCAAAAACATAAGATACACAATACCTGTATTCAAACCTTCTGCAATTCCACCATTATCAGCGGAGGCTTGCTCAGCGGTTGCTCTGCACATTGCGCATTGAGCATTACTTAAAAATGATAACACGCAGAATAATACAATGGAGGCTATTTTCTTGCTCATTGGTAGTAAGGAGAAATCATTAAATACACTACAACACCTGTTACAGCAACATAAAACCAAATGGGCCAAGTCCACTTGGCCAAACGCTTGTGCTCTGCATATTCTCCAATCAGAGCTCTGTAGGCACTGAATAAAATAAAAGGAAGAATAACAGCAGCCAAGATGATGTGGCTGATTAATACGATATAGTAAAACACTTTAAAGTCGCCGGCATAAGCAGTTTCTCCCGAAAAAATATGATGTCCGATATAGGAAACCAAAAATCCAATGGACAACACCATTGCAGACATCATCAAACGTTTGTGTGTTTTATAGTTCCCTTCTTTCACCATCCATAATGCCAGAACAAGAATCACGGACACCGTAGCATTGATAACTGCGTTAATATCTGCAAACAAGTGCTTACTAAAGGGAAGTTCGACATCCAATTTGATGTATTTTAATGCAACAACAGCGACAAATACTATTGCAGAAACCAAGTAAATCAAAAACTTGGCTTTGGCGTCATTCTTTTTAAATGTAGGTTCTAGCATGAAACAAATTTAATGTTCTTCGGCCATTAACAAGCTTAAATCTTTGATTAATTGATCCACTGCCTTGGTGGATGTACCATCATAATATCCTCTGATGTGAAGGCTCTCGTCTATGAGTGTCAATTGGTCCGTATGGAAAAATCCACCATCCGCATCTACGGATGGAAATGCACTCAACAAATAACCCTCTTGGGCCAATTGATAAACAGCGCTATCAGCATTGACAAAAGTCCATATTGCAAAATCGGCTCCATGGGTTTGTGCATATGCCTTGAGCACACTAGGTTCATCATACAAAGGATCAACAGTGTGAGAGACCAATGCTACTCTCTGCTCCCAACCATTTTTTTTTATTTCATCTTGCACCCTTGCCATTTGAGAGGTCATTATAGGACATATACTCTTGCAACGGCTAAAAAAAAACTCAGCAACAAAGACCTTTCCTTTGACATTATCAAAAGAAAAAGATTGTCCATCCTGATCCTTTAATCCATAAAATTTGGGAATGGTATAATGTACAGTATCACCATCTACAACATCATGAGTGCCCAGATACGGTAAAACCGTGACGTCCTGGCATGAGGAGAGGACAAATAAGACAGCACAAAAAAACCAATTACTCCGCGGCATGTCTCTCCTGATAACGAGCAATATCCACCTCTTTTTTGAGAAGGGCTATGTCTTCAATAATACTTTGCATATGATACTCTGTATTGCCGTATAGTCCCCTAATGTGCCCCTTGGTATCTACCAATCTGAATCGAGCCTCTTTGGATAAATCTTGAATAAAAAAACTCTCCTTTTCTATTTTGGAAACAACTGAATCATCCGCCATCAAAAACTTCCACTTCCCATCAAACTTATTGTATTTGGTCAATCCAGTCAAATAGGCTTGAACCTCTTCCTGTTTCAAAGAATCCGGTTTACGTGATATCACCACCAACCCGATGTCTGGTTCATTGCGGTATTTAAAATTGACGTTGAGCAAGCGCTCCGTTATTTTTCCAATGTGCTCATCGGTCAAATCATAAAAACATGCCAACCATACCTTTCCTTCCAACTGCTTCAAGTGAAAGGGCTGAAAACGCTCATCCATTAACACGGCGTCCGATACACCATGCGACAATTGAGTGGTATCACCATCCAAATGCGCCGCATCGTAATAGGGAAGTGTATTAAAGTGATGTTTTCCCATCACCCCAAAGAATAGCACCCAAATGAGTGGAAATAAAAAAAGTACACCAACGAGTAAGGTGTACTTTTTCCAATTAAATGATTTCATGACTATTAAACCACTATCTCCAAGTTGAGTTCAATTCCTGAACAGAAACTCCTTCATAAAGACCTATAAAAATCAAATAAAGGATGAACAAAGCATAAGGCAATAGTATCACATATTTCAAGCTTTTCTTTTCATCGCCTAAGTGCATAAAAATTAATACAATGTAGGCTGCCTTGACAAGAGTTAAAACAATAAAGCCCAATTTGATGGTTTCCCAAGTAATGGTGCCATTGCGCTTGAAGAAAACACCCATGAAAACCTCGATGATGGTAATCACGGTCAACAAAACCGTTACGTTGTACAATTTCTTGCGAATCGCTTTACCCTCCTCGTTGGTGTGGGTGTTATTAATCGCGTAGCTGTCGTTTACAATTAAATCGTCTCTTTCCATAATCTTATCATTAAACTAAATAGAAGAATGTAAATACAAATACCCAAACCAAATCTACAAAGTGCCAGTACAAACCAATCTTTTCAATGGTTTCATAGTGACCTCTTCTTTCAAACTCTCCACCCAATGCCATCAACCAAACAATAATATTGATCACCACGCCAGAGAAAACGTGAAAACCATGGAACCCCGTTACAAAGAAGAAGAAATTGGCATATTGTTGTTGCACTGCATATTCATTTTTGTGCATGTTGGCGCCAAACACAACTGTCTCATTGGCTTTGGCTTCCCAGATCTTCTTACAATCCTCGCCGGTAACTTTAACCTTACGGATGTCCTTGTTGTCTTTGTTTTCCAACACATACTTATTCAAAATCAAAGCTTCAGGATGCATTGAAGCCGCGTCAGCATTGGCTTCTGCTGGAGCTTCCGCACCATGAGCTGCATGCGCATCATGACCATGACCCTCAGCCGCTGGGGCAGCATGACCACCCTCTAAAGCATGTTCGTAAGCGTGACCAAATTCAGATTCCATGTGAACCCAACTACCTGCATTCAATGTCATTTGAACCTTTTCACCATTCTCCATTTCACCCGTTACAGTAAGCGACTTGTTCACTTGAAAACCACCACCTGAACCATGAATAAAGTGAGACCATTCCCATGCTTGTGAACCCAAGAAAAAGAAACCACCAATAATGGTATATCCCAACCACTTAATCACACCCGCTTTGTCTCTTCTGTGACCAGCCTCTACAGCCAAAACCATCGTTACTGAGGAGATAATCAAAATGAAAGTCATCAACGCGACGTACATCAACGGATAAGATCCGTGAAGCATCGGAAGGGCTTCAAATACTTGTTCACCTACGGGCCAAGGATCAGAACTTCCGTGACGGATAACTCCGTAAGCAGTTAAAAGTCCTCCAAATGTCAATGCGTCTGATACCAAGAAGTACCACATCATCATCTTACCGTAAGAAACACCAAATGGTGAGGCATTACCACCCCACAACTCGTCTTTTGTTAAATTTTGTGTATGTCCAGCCATTGTTTATGGTTTTCGGTTGCAATGTTAAGCATAAATCCATAAAAAAAGAAAACCCTTGACGAAATTAATCAAGGGTTTTTCCACGGAATATGATCAATAAAATGTTAGTAGATGAAAAACAAAAAGGCAAACAAATAAATCCAAAGAATTCCCATGAAATGCCAATACATTCCGTTGGCATGAAGGGACATATAATTCTCTTGACTTAAAGCACCTATTCTCAATCGGTTAAGATTAACTCCTAAATAGATCAATCCAAAAAACAAATGAATCAAATGCACATAAACCAAGACACTAATCAAAGCACCCGAGGCATTGAAAGTAGACATCACTTCTGTTGTTTTGGGTTGCGTATGATTAACATCAGATTCCGCATAGAACTGTCCATTCCAAAGAACCAATGGCGCATTTCTATATTCAATCCAATAATCTACACCATACTCTCCGGTGAATTTACCCAATGGATTCCATTTGTAGGATTTCAATCCTTGCTCATTTTGAGTAATGGTATAACCCATTCCTTTGTCCTTCAATCCGGCCCATCCGCTCATTTGAGTAGCCGTGAAAATCAACCCTAAAATAAGAGTAGCAGCTACCCCTAGCATGGCATTTTTCACACGGCCTGCCTTCAATGATTGTATGGCCCAGTACATGGCGGCACTTGAGGCTAATACTGAAAATATACTCATCCAAAATGCAGTAGGAACTGTTACGTGCATCCACATCAATTTGCCTTTTAAGACAATCAAGGCACTGGTAACACCACCAAACAACATAACGACAGCGAAGATGATGAACCACATCATCATTTTTTTTGTTCTCAACTTTACCTCGGGAGTAACGGAGTCAAAAACATCCATTTCTTTGTTCTTTACAATGTCTTCCATATGTCAATTTTTTATATTCGATTAAATACGTCGGCAAGTTGCACCACAGGGAGATAAACAAAAGAAGAAAACATCAAAGATTTTGCATCTTTTATTTCACAACTCCTAAAAAGTTTAAATGCATAATAGGCCATCATCAATCCCATCAGGACAGAAACAATGGCTGCAATCCCACCAACCATTGGTTGCTGAATGGGCAATGCCCATGGCAAAAGAGATACAGGGATACAAAACAGCGTATACACCAAAATTTGGAAGGCGCTTCGTTTGCTCCTACCCTCCTCAAAGGGTAGTAATTTGTATCCAGCCCGGGCGTAGTCATCTTGAAGCACCCATGCTATTGCCCAAAAATGAGGAAATTGCCACATGAATTGAACGGCGAAGAGCATTCCTGCTTCTAGTCCAAAATTTCCTGTTGCTGCAACATATCCAATCATCGGGGGCAAGGCTCCAGGAATAGCCCCTACAAAAACGGCAATACTTGAAATCCGCTTTAAAGGTGTATAAACAAACACATACAATATAAAAGCGGACAATCCCAAAACACCTGATGCCAAATTTAGCCCTCCCCACAAAAGACCAACACCTATGACTGCGGCACAAATAGAGAGAATGGTCGCCAATTTTAAAGTCATCCTATCCTGCGGTAAGGGACGATTCATGGTTCTGTGCATCAATTTGTCCAATTCAATTTCCCAAACTTGATTCATCCCATTGGAGCCTGCCGTAAGCAATACGCCCCCAAAAATCAAATAAATCAATTCTCTTAAATTCCAAACTTCCACTCCCATTCCATATCCCGCAATTGCAGACACAATAACCAATGAGGACAATCTTAGTTTGAAAAGGGTAGCAATATCACGACCCAACGAATGTTTTTGTTCAATTTGTAACTCACTCATGCAGGGCACAAAAGTACTGTCAATTAGAGCTCATTGTATTTACTTATCTCCCTTTTGATCATCATTTTTTGAAGACCTTCTGCAACGCTCGCTGCAGTACTTGACTTGCTCCCAGTCTCTCTCCCACTTTTTCCGCCATGAGAAAGGTTTCTTACAAACCTCACAGTCTTTTTGGGGTAGATGCAATTTCTTATGCGCCATGTCCCTTTTTCCACATTTGCACCCAATGGAAAATGGCCATTCCCCCGCTGACGGCGACATTCATGCTGTGCTTGGTTCCGTATTGCCTAATTTCCCAGCAAGCATCACACATCCCAATGGCCTTTTCGCTTACTCCTGAAACTTCATTTCCCACGACCAAAGCAGTGGGTAACTTGATCGCAACAACGTCATCTAAAAATACTGCACCGTGAACCTGTTCCAAACAAACAATCTGATAACCTTTGTCCTTTAATTTCATCAAAGCAGCATCTATTGTTTCAAAATACTCCCAGCTCACACTTTCTGTGGATCCTAGGGCTGTCTTTAATATTTCACGATGCGGTGGAACGGGAGTGTAACCCACACAATAAACCGCCTCAATACCCATCGCGTCCGCTGTTCTGAAAAAACTACCGACGTTCAGTCCACTCCTTAATTCATCCAGCACCAAAATCAAAGGAAATTTCTCTTGCTTCTTGAATACCTCAGCATCCACTCTTTCGAGTTCCACCATTTCCTTTTTTACAAAATTTTCCATTATCTCCAATTCCAAACCATCGGTAATTGCGCGTAAACACCCGGATGATCAATCATATTTTTCACTTGCTTCCATGCAGGATAGTGTGCACCAGCAACCTCTTTCAAAATCAAATCAGCTTTAGCTTCAGCCACATCCTTGAAAAGGGCTTCAATGGGATCTTGCATCTCTGGCAACACCTTTACATTGTCTTTTAATTCAACACCAATTTCTTTTGCAGCATAATTCAACGCGGCTGACAATCCGCCCAATTCATCTACTAGCCCAATTCGTTTGGCATCCAATCCTGTCCACACTCTTCCTCTTGCTACACTATCCACTTTCGCTATGGTCATCTTTCTTCCTTTTGAAACCCTCATCAAAAAATCGTCATAAATCTGCACGATGTGCTCGTTCATTCGTTGCAATTCAAAGTCATCAAAAGGCTTGGTAATACTATAAAAATCAGCATGTGGATGTGTTTCATAACGATCAAAAGTGATTCCCAATTTATGATCCAATACATTCTGAAAATTGGGAATGATTCCAAATACCCCAATGCTTCCTGTAATGGTTTGAGGATTGGCAAAAATCCTATCCGCAGAGCAAGCAATGTAATAACCGCCAGAAGCTGCAAAATCGCCCATGCTGACGATCAACTTCTTACCTGCTTGTTTTATCAGCTCGGTCTCTCTCCAAATAACATCTGAAGCCAACGCGCTACCACCAGGTGAATTGACACGTAAAACAACTGCTTTAATCTTATCATCCAATCGCGCCTTGCGCAATGCTCCCGCTATTCGATCACTTCCGATAACCTCATCTGAACCTTTACCTGATTGAATTTCACCAACTGCGTATACAACGGCAATGGCCGCATGATCCGCTGGCATTTCTGCAATTGGATCTCTTTTCAAATCATGGTAATCACTGTACTCCACCTTGGGCATTTTCTCCGTCAATGACACACCCAATTTTTCATTGACCAAAGCCATGATCTCATCATAATGCTTTAAGCCGTCTAAAACACCATCCTCCACTGCTCTGGTTGTGTTAACATAGCGCAATTCAGAGGCTGCCAAATTCAATTGATTGGCTTCAATTTTTCGAGCATTAGAAATATCCACGATCATCTCATTCCAAATGCCATCAATCAAAACCTTCATCTGCTCTTTGTTGGGTTCACTCATTTTATCATACAAAAATGGCTCTACCGCACTTTTATACTTGTTATCCCTTCCGCGTATGACTTGTGCATCAATTTCTAAATTGTCCAACATCTTCTTGAAGAACATAACCTCCGCGTTTAACCCAGTCCAATTAAACATACCTGTTGGATACATGTATACCTCATTGGCCGCTGAGGCAACGTAATAATCTGCTTGACTATAATTTTCGCCATAAGCCAGAACCCATTTTCCCGATTTTTTAAAATCAAGCAATAAAGTCCGTAAATCACGCAAAGTACTTGGAGACCCACTAACACCATCTACCATCAATAAAACACCTCCTATTTTCTCATCTTGAGCCGCATACTCCAAATCGCGCTTTAAAAAATCCAAATACAACTCATCTTTCTTCTCAAATGAATTAAAATCAAAATTCAATCCGTTATCATTCCCTCTTTCCATTATGGGCTTGTTCAATGCGATGGTCAGAACGCTTGTCTTATCAATGGGTTCAATACTGTCTCCAGAGGAAACTGCGATTAATCCAACGATGAATAAAACAAAAATTATACTTGCGGCAACAAACGCTATTAATGTTCCCAAGGCTGAAGCCAACAATGTTTTTCCAAATCCCATAAAATCTTTTTTAATGGCACGAATCTAAATCGTTTTTCTCCTAATTGGTGCTACTTTCGTAACCACGATGAATGATTTGGTTTTTTTTAGCATAGGCGGTAATCTCGGTGACCGCATGGCCCTTATTGAGGAGACATTTGATTTTATTGATTTCAATATTGGAGATGTCATCATCAAGTCTAAAGTGTATGAATCATCCGCATGGGGAATGCCTGAAGGTACACCTCCTTTTCTCAATCAAATTTTAGGTGTAAAAACTTCTCTAAGTATAGAGCAGATTGCGAAAGAAATTGAAGAAATCGACGAATATTACGGCAGACAGCGCAGCGGAGATGGTTATCAAAATAGAGAAATGGATGTTGATGTACTTTATTACAAAAATGAGATACATGAATCACCTTTAATAGTACCTCATTCCAAACTAGCTGAACGTGCGTTTATCCTTATACCTTTGGCTGAGATAGCGCCAGAAATGGTCAACCCTTCAAATGGACTCACCACTTCTGAAATGCTTAAAAAATGTTCCGATAGCGCTGAAGTAAAAGCAATATGAACACTTGTCCCTATCAATACCTTGTCATTGAAGGGAACATTGGTTCCGGAAAAACATCCTTGGCGCAAATACTAGCCCGGGACTGGAATACTTCCTTGGTCCTTGAAGAGTTTGCCGATAATCCCTTCCTGGCCAAGTTTTATGAATCGGCTGAACGATATGCCTTTCCATTGGAACTCAGTTTTCTTTCTGAGCGATTTGCCCAATTAAAAAAGGAAGTCAATCGGGATTTGTTTCAACCCAAAGTAATTGCCGATTATTTCATCTCCAAATGTCAAATTTTCGCTTCCAATAATCTCAAAGATGATGAATGGAACTTGTTCAATAAAATGTTTGATATTGTATCCAATAGTCTTCCTCAGCCAGAAATAATCGTCTATTTGTATGTTAATACCGATAGATTGCAATCCAACATAAAAAAAAGAGGAAGGAGCTATGAACAAAAAATAAGTGATCAATACTTAAACAATATTCAATCCCAATACCTCCAATATTTTCATCAACATCCTGAGCTAACGATCTTGATGTTAGACACGACTTCAATTGATTTTATTGAAGATCCCAAGTGGATATCGGTAATTAAACAACACATTGTACAGAAATACAATCCCGGAATTCATCGGGTGATGATTTCACAAACAGAAAAAGCATGACAAGTCTTCCTTTCAGCGCGCTTGAAATAGAGCAATATTTTGATCGGCTTTGGCCCATCTGCCGCAGCATAAGTGGTGACGGCCTTCGTACTTCTTTTCAAATTCTTCAAGAACTCATTCCATTAGAATTGAAAGAATATGCTACTGGTCAGAAGGTTTTTGACTGGGAGATCCCCAAAGAATGGAATATTACAGACGCCTATATTATTACACCTTCAGGTCAGAAAATATGCGACTTCAACGTGAACAACCTACATATCGTCAATTATAGCATTCCGTTTGAAGGCGAGCTACATTACAATGACCTTTTTCCGCACCTATTCACCATAGAAAATCAACCCGATGCCATACCGTACATTACCTCATATTACAAAGAGACATGGGGTTTTTGTATCAGTTGGAATGAACTCCAGACTTTGGATAAAAACGGTGTTTTCAAAGTTGTTATAAAAAGCAAATTAGAACCTGGAGCAATCACCGTTGGTAGTTTGGTTTTGGAGGGAGAAACCAAAAGTGAAATTCTGCTTTCCACCTATCTCTGCCACCCCAGCATGGCCAATAATGAGCTGAGTGGCCCATTGTGCATGGCCTTCTTGTACAAAGCACTTTTAGCAATACCCAAAAGAAAATACACTTACCGATTTGTCATGGCCCCGGAGACCATCGGCGTGATTGCTTATTTGTCTGATTACGGTGCAGAGATGAAAAAAAATACGGTCGGTGGATATGTCATGACCTGTTGTGGAGATGATGCCCCATTGGTTTTCAAACAATCAAAAAACAAAAATGGATTCCTAGAAAAGTGCACGGAGCATGCTTTGAAACATTTACAACTACCTTTCTCGGTTATCCCTTTTGCTGTTGGGGGATCAGACGAAAGACAGTATTGTTCACCAGGATTTAATCTACCCATTGGTTCCATCACCCGATCCATGTACCATCGATACAAAGAATACCATACATCCCTGGATAATAAGAGCTTTGTCTCGTTCGAGGCCATGATCCAAACCATCGATGTCTATTTACAATGCATCATCGCCATGGAACAAAATATAATCCCTATTTGCCTTGTGCCCTATGGTGAGCCTCGGATGGGCAAACGCAATCTTCTGCCCTCTTCCATTGAGCCCAATGATAAAAGAAGAAAGGACATTGACCGCATGTTTCACCTTATTTCTTGGGCAGATGGAGAACATGACATGATTGAAATAGCTGAGAAACGAGATGAAAGCGTTAGTGAATATCAAGACATTTTAGCCAAGTTAATAGATGAAAAGTTAATTGCTATAAAATGAACCAAGGCGTCACCATCGTTATTCAAGCCAGAATGGGCTCCTCACGACTTCCTGGAAAAATGATGATGCCATTGTACCAGGAAAAGTCCCTTCTCTTTTGGCTCATCCAAAGGGTAAGGCAAAATCAATCCACTCAAAATATTGTTGTTGCCACCTCTGAAGACATTCAAGATGATCCCATTGCATTAGAATGCAATCTATTGAATATTCCCTGTTTCAGGGGCAGTGAATGGGATGTCCTGAGTAGATTTTATCATGCTGCCCAACTCATTCCCAACCCGATTGTCATGCGCATTTGTGGAGACTCTCCGCTCATTTCGGGTGAAATCATAGACTTTGCCATAGCGCAATTTTCAGATAGAAAAGTTGACTATTTCTCCAATGGAAATGAACCTCCCCAATTTGCCGAAGATGGATTCTGTGTTGAATTATTTTACAACAAGCATCTAGAAGAAGCTTTTCAACAAGCTGAGTGGTTAAGTGAACGAGAGCATGTGACGCCTTTCATTAAAAAAAATGAACAATTAAAAAAAGCTTGGCAACAATTCAGAGAAAACTACCGATTCAAACTTTCTGTTGATACACCACAAGATTTTGAGCACGTGGCTTGGATTTTTTCAAAACTGCAAAATCCAATGACATCAAGTATGGATGAAGTTTTAAGTTTGTTAGAGAACAATCCAAACTTATTTCCTCAATCAGCCAAACTGAATGAAGGCTATCAAAAAAGCATTTCCCAAGACCGCAAGATCAAGTAAATGGAAAAAGATCTACACTACATGAAATTGGCCATTGCCGAGGCGAATGAGGCATTGAAAAAAGACGAAGTTCCCATTGGTTGCGTTATTGTCTGTGAAGACCGAGTTATCGCACGTGGACACAATTTGGTAGAAAGACTCAAAGACTTTACTGCCCATGCCGAAATGCAAGCCTACACAGCGGCATCAGAATATTTGGGAGGAAAGTCATTGGAAAAATGCACTTTGTATGTAACTCTTGAACCCTGCGTAATGTGCGCGGGTGGAGCATTCCTTACCAGAATGGGAAGAATAGTTTATGGCGCATTTGATACAAAAAGAGGATATTCACAGTTTGGTAACCACGTGGGAAACAACCAAAGCATACTCCATCCCAGGACAGAGGTTATAGGGGGAATAATGGAAGAAGAATGCAAAACACTATTGCAATCCTTCTTCCAAAATAAAAGAAATTGATTAGCGCTTTTTACCAGCTTTTGCAGGAGCTTTTTTTGCCGGAGCAGCTTTCACCGCAACCTCTCTCGCCGGAGCTGTAGATGTTTTACCCATTTTCAAAATCTGGTAAAGCTCATCTTTCTCCTTTAAGACATCACGCAACATGGAATTTTCCATTCTGCATAAATCCAAAGCATCAGACTCCATTTCGGTTCTGAATCGCTTAGCATAAAACGTGAAAAAATTGAAATCAAGTACTTCACAAACACGCGCCAAAAGGTCGGTATCCATGCTCTTTCTTTCGAAAATTTTATAGACATTGGGCGTTGATACATTCAACAACTTAGCCATTGTCTCAGTCCGCATGCCCTTCTTTTTGGCACGCTTTCTAATTTCTGTTCCTATGTGTAAATCTTCCATGCGGCCAAACTATAAAAAATATAGCCTCAAGTCCATTGTATTGAATGTCAACAAGTGTCCAATTCTATCGAGAAAAGATAAAAATACTTGCAACAACTTGAAAAAATATCAGTAAAATCAATAGGTCCATGAAGGTCCATGAAATAACCCTTGGTAAATCGCAGTAAAATAAATTTATCCGAAAAAATGAATTTTTAACACATTCTTAGACCTTCAACAAGATTTAAAATGACTTTTCAACTTTCTCTCGGATCAACAACTCCATTTCAAGCGCTTGTTTCTCGAATTGATTTGCCTTTTCAATTAAAGTGTCCGTAAAATTTTTATCCTTAATTCCGCCTGCATTGATTTTCACATTCATTACCGCACCTAGAACAGCAGCTCGGATACACAGTGCGCCTACACCTGCATCTGTTATGGAATTGGGATTGCCATTTTCGACCATTTCCAAACAGATGGACATTGCACTCAAGGCAACCTCAGCTGTTCGCAATGGAATTTCCATGGCATATTTTGATGCTGATTCAATAGCGTTCGAACGGATTTTTTTTTCATCATCATTTCCTTTGGGCATAGCAAAGGCTTCCATAATCAGATTAAATGCATGCGTATCTTCATCCACCAACCTCAATAATTCTTTTTGAATTTGCATTCCTTTCTCAGCAACATCTGAGAACTCCTTCCAACGATTGTCCCAACCTCTTTTATGGCTGCTCAAATTGGCTACCATCACCCCCAATGATGCTCCCAAGGCACCAACATAGGCACTGACCGAACCTCCACCCGGTGCCGGACTCTCACTTGCCGTTTCATTCGCGAGTGCTTTAGCTGACATAGAAATAAGACGATTCTTTGATCCCATCTTTCTCTCTAGAACATACTCGATGATTTTTTCATTGGCTTGAAACGGAGCCAAATCATCCAAGCCAAGAGACTTGACCGCAATTTTAATTTTCTCTTCGTCCGAGATACCCAATGATCGCTCTTGCTTGATTAAAAAATAATCAGCGGCATCCAACATGGATTGCAAAGGAATCAAACCCACCAATTCAGAACCAGTGACTCTGATTCCACGCTCTGCAGCCTTTTTGCACGCCTCCTCAAAGGCAAGATGCACTGGCGTAACTGAGATATCTGTAAGATTTAAAGAAAGCTGCGCTATTCCGTATTCATCAATGTACCAACCAATCCCCTTTACACTTTTCAATGTTCCAGGGATCCTTACAGGCTCGCCCTTTTCATCTAAAACGGGTTTTCCTGAAACAGGATCACCCTCTCTTAAAGTTCTTCCCGCCTCTCTAATATCAAAGGCAATGGCATTGGCCCTTCTAGTAGAGGTGGTATTTAAATTGACATTGTATGCCACAAGGAAGTTTCGAGCCCCTATGGTTGTTAGGCCAGATTTTCTGATTGTATCCGTTACCGCATTTGGTCCAAAGTCTGGCTTACCTTCTGTGGTTGAAATTTTATCCAAGGCTTCATACTCACCTTTTCTGCACACCGCCAAATTCTTTCTCTCCGGAATCATTGCTGCCGCTTCATAGTAATATCCTGCAATTCCCAATTCCTCTCCTACTCTTTTGCCCAATTGTCTTGCAATTTCAACACATTCATCCATACTCACTCCAGCAATGGGAACAAATGGACAAACATCTGTAGCACCTTGTCTGGGATGTTCTCCTTTGTGAATGCGCATATCAATTAATTCCGATGCTTTTTTTATGAGCAAAAAAGCTGCCTCTTGCACTGCGCTTGGCTCACCAGCAAAAGTAATTACCGTTCTATTGGTTGAGGCCCCTGGGTCGACATCCAATAACATCACACCCTTCACCTTTTCAACTTCAGCAACAATGGCATCAATTTTTGCTCTATCTCTTCCCTCTGAAATATTGGGAATACACTCTATGATTTTTTTCATTTTCTTACTTTTCTCAAAACACAATAGTAATACGCTTTCGCTCTTTGAGCAAAGCCTCTTTCCAATCTGATGGTAACCTTCCCTGTTTCATTGACTGCAAAAAAAGGCCAGAAGGAAAAATCTCTCTTGAATTTACCTCAACCAACTTCCATTCATCACCCCATTGCTTTGTGTATTCCAAAATCAAGGACCGATATGATTCCAAAGCACTTTGCACATGATAAATCCCCATCAGCAAATCTTCAAAATCTTCACTTTTATGAATCATCAATTTTATTTTGGAAATGCCCCTTTCAAAATCCATGAGATCTTCAAATTGATAGTGATCCAAGAACACGAATCTTTTATTTGGATCAATCATTTGAATAATCCTTTGACATTCGGCCCTGCGTTTTTCTATCAACTTGGGCAGGTAAATTTGATCATACACCAGTCGCTTCAATTCAAATAATCGTTGCACATATAGATCATTCCAATCTTCCTCTTTCAAGGTCTCTTCAACGCCCCAATATTTGCACAGTGCCAAATTCATAAAACAAAGTTAATGGCATGGTGTTGGATAACAGAATGTTTAATTTTGTTTTTATGGAAAAGAAATTTTTATTGTCATGGTTTATCCTTGCTCTTAGCCTTCAAGTTTTTGGCCTACAGCCAACGAGAACCACAATCAAAGGAAACTACACACACAACAATTTCAAAACGATTATTATTTGGTCTACCATCGGAAAAGTCATGGAGGTGGTGGATTCAACAAAATTAGTCAACGGTCAATTTGAATTCAAACCCAGGTACTTTAAACAAGGTATGTATCTCATTGGTGTCAATGAATCCAATCATGTACCCATCCTATTAGACAACGAGCCCCTTGTCGAACTCAGCGCCAACGGTCCAAAAATGGAAACCAATTTAAAGTACCTACAATCCAAACAAAACATCGCTTACATCGAATATATACCTAAGGAAATAAAAATCAATAACGCCATTCGTGCAGCACATAAAAAAGAAGGCAATGACAGCACAACCATTCAACTTAAAGAATCGAGATTGGCTGAGATGAGAGATTCTATCCGAAAAGTTTATTCTGGAACTTTTTTAGATAAGCTCATTGGATGGAAAAGTGACATCTTACCGCTGCGTAAATCAACTTTCTGGAACAATTTTGATTTCAATGATACATCCATTGTGCGCTGCACTGTTCTAAATGATAGAATTCAACGGTACATGCGAAAATTTTCGAAAGGTGAGAATGCAGGGTACATTCAGTGCATAGAAGAAATACTATCAAAGGCCTCCATCAATGATGCCGTCTATGAGTTTGCCGTTTATCAGATGATTACCGGTTTTTTCGAAAGTGGAATGGACAATATCACGGCTTATTTGATTGATCAAAAGTTAAATGGAGAAAGTTGCGGAGAAGATGACATCCACAAACTACTGACAAAAACAGCCAATTCCATTCAACAACTAACCATTGGACATAACCCTCCTAATTTCCAGGCTAAACTCAGAGATGGCAGTGCTTTCGAATTAAAATCAGCCGTTGCCAAAAATAAATATACCGTGCTCATGTTTTGGAGTTCGTGGTGTGAGCACTGCAAAGCTGCAGCCCCTGAAATCAAAGCATTTCATGAGAAAAATAGCAAGAATAAAATCATGTTGGTGGGCTACAGCTTAGATAACAACCAACAAATGTGGGAGAATGCCTTAAATGAAAGGTCATTTACCTTTCCCAATATTTTTGGAGGAAAACAATGGGACTCACCAGTATCAAAATTGTACAAGGTCAACAAAACCCCATTGTTTTTTGTTTTAGACCAAAGTGGAACACTCCAATTGAAGGCCAAAAGCATTCAAGAAGTAGAGAAATTTATTGGTGGTTCAAAGTAAGGCTTTTCTATCTTTGTTTCGATAATCAGTTTTACTCAACTAATGGACCCTTCCCGATGTATATCAAAATTACCAAAGAGCTGCTGGCAGATATTCGCCGCTCCATCGCTGAAGGAAGGGATACTGCATTAGAAAAACTCACCATAGACCTTCATCCAGCTGACTTGGCGGAACTCATCAATGAGTTGCGGCCAGAGGAAGCGGTGTATCTGTATCGCACACTGGATGAAGTACGTGCTGCAGATGTAATGCTTGAATTGGATGAAGACGTTCGTAATCAACTTCTAAGCACTTTAACTTCTCGAGAAATCGCAGAAGACCTGATTGAAAACTTCAACAGCGATGATGCCGCAGACGTTATTGCTGAATTACCTGAAGAAAAACAAGAGGAGGTAATTGCACTACTTGAAGATAGTGAAGCGGCCAGTGACATCATTGATTTGATGAACTATGAGGAGGGCACTGCGGGGGCATTAATGGCGAAGGAATTAATCAAGGTCAATGCCCATTGGAGCGTGGCCATGGCCATACGAGAAATGCGCAAGCAGAGTGAGGATTTGGATAGTATTTACACCATTTATGTTGTTGATGATTTCAATAAAATCATTGGAACACTCAGCATGAAAATGTTGATTTTTTCATCCGCTAGTTTGAGATCATCCATCAGTGAATTGTACACCAATAAAAAAGTATACAGCGTCAACACGGCAACACCAGTTGAAGAAGTGGCCAATATGATGAAAAAATATGATTTGGTCGTTGTTCCTGTTTTAAATGACAGTCAGGAGTTGGTTGGAAGAATTACCATTGATGATGTAGTGGATGTCATTCAAGAAGAAGCCGATAAAGATTATCAATTGGCTTCGGGTATCTCTGAGGATGTTGAATCCAGCGACAGCATATGGACATTAACGAGAGCCCGTCTTCCTTGGCTATTGATTGGAATGGGTGGGGGAATGAGTAGTGCTTATATCATTGGCTTATATGACATAACAGAAAATCCTCAAATGGCCATTTTTATGCCACTCATAGCGGCAACTGGAGGTAATGTTGGTGTACAATCGGCAGCACTCGTCGTAAAAGCATTGGCCAATCAAAGTGAATTGGATGAAACAGTTTGGCGAAAAATATTGAAGGAATTTGGTGTGGGCGCATTCAATGGACTCATCTGCTCCATCATCATTTTTTTAACCACTCAATTGTTTCACTTTGATATTGGAATGAGCCTTACAGCGAGTATAGCTCTATTCAGTGTGATTGTATTCGCCAGTGTCTCGGGAACCTATATTCCATTGACTTTACATAAGTTTGGTATTGACCCTGCCCTTGCAACTGGCCCCTTCATAACTACCACCAATGATATTATTGGATTGATTATCTATTTTGGAGTTGGGCATATTCTCTTGCAACAATTTTTGTCTGTTCCATTTAACATGTTTCATTGATGCCTACAGTTGTTTTTTTGGACAGTGTTCATGACGTATTATTCTTTGACTTAAAAGACAACGGTTATCACTGCGTTTGGGATGAACACAACTCCCTTGAGCAAATAGCATTAACATTCCCAGATATTCAAGGTCTAGTGATTCGCAGTCGATTTGTTTTAAATGAAACCCAAATCAACTTATTTCCACATCTAAAATGGATTGCACGATCTGGTTCTGGATTGGAAAACATTGCTGTAGATTATTGTCAACAAAAACAAATTCAAGTTTTTAGTTCTCCTGAGGGCAATTCAGGAGCTGTTGGAGAGTACGTCGTTGGAGCTATCCTCTCTTTGATTCGTAAAATACCTTCTGGAAATAATTCAGTTCGGAAAAATTTATGGTTAAGGGAAGCGCACAGGGGACTCGAACTTTCCAATCAAACAGTGGCCATCATTGGTTTAGGTCACATGGGCAAAAGCGTAGCCAACAAATTGAAAGCCATTGGATGCCGCATTATTGCGCATGATACTGCATTGATAAAAAGCCCACTTGATCATGTAGAACTTGTCTCAATGGAATTTTTGAAACAAGAAGCAGATATTGTGAGCATTCACTTGCCACTCTCCAAAGAAACACGTGGTTATGCCAATGATGCATTTTTTCATTCATTTAAAAAACCAATTTTCTTTATCAATACAGCACGCGGGCAACATTGCGATACGAAAGACTTGCTCAATGCAATGAAGCATGATAAAGTGCTGGGTGCCGTTTTAGATGTGCTTGAATTTGAGGGAACCAACCTTCAATTGGAACAAAGTGCCAATAGCATTTTTCAAAGATTGATTCAAGAAGAGAAAATAATTCTCACGCCTCACATCGCCGGATGGACAAAGGAATCATATTATAAACTCTCGAAAGTACTGAGTGAGAAAATTCTCCATTCATTCAGTCTTTCTTAATTTCCTCCTCTTTCGTATCTGATTCTCCTTCAGATGGAGCCAAACCCTTTGCCCTATCTAATTCTGTCTGGTAGCGCTTCAAAGCTCTGTCCGTTACTTCTAAGTCAAATAAGAATAGACGTTCAACTGGATCATATTGAAAAGTCGCAATGGGAAGCATCGCCACAACATCTTTAAATCCCTCTGGTCGCTCATCAACACTTACCTTCAAATCAATCATACACCCCTTCTTCCAGGACTTATCAGGCACGTTAAAAGTATCAAAGGCGATCCGTCTTGGGATGTAATTCGGATATTCAAAAGTTACCGTGTATTTGGCATTCTCCAGCAAGTGAAATTGAAACACACCCATTGAATTGGCTTTTAACGTAAAGGATTGATTGCCTTCCTCCGTATTAATCACCGTGATCTCTCCTTGCAAAGTGTGTGTCGAATCTGCTTTATCCACTAGCAATCCCTGAACAAACACGCTATGCCCATCTGGATGCGGTTTCAACCATTCCGGCTTTTGTGTCCACGCATTCAAACCAATTAAAACCAAACTTAGCGTTACCAATTTCTTCATGACCTTATTTATTCAATTCATCTGTTCTCACTCGCTTGTATGCTTTAATAGCTAGGGTAAGAAGGACACCCAAACCTACTAATCCCAAAGCACCCCACAACCAAGAAATGGAATCTTTATTCACAACGACAAATACAATAGCCACCAACAAAATTGTCCCTACCTCATTCCACATTCTTAGTTTAAAACTAGAAAGTCCTATTGAATTCACTAGTCCTTTAGAATACAACTTTTGACCTTTCCATTGGTACATCAGGAGACAGAAAATAAAAAACAACTTCAAATGCATCCAAGGCATACTGAGATATCCAGGATTGAGATAAAGAAGACCAGCGCCAAAAAACAAAGTCAATACACATGAGGGCCAAGTAATAATATACCACAATCGATATTCCATTAACCTGTATTGACGAAGAAGAATGTCTCTTTCTGGATTATCCTTTTGTTCAGCCTCAGCATGATATACAAACAAACGGAACATGTAGAATAATCCTGCAAACCACGTTACCACAAAAATGATGTGAAGCGACTTAAAAATATTGTAATCCATAGCACGAAGATAATCACGTAACTTTGGCACATGAAACCTGTTTACGCAAAAGATACCCTTACCATCACCACCCATTTGGTTTTACCAGAAAACACCAACACGTTGGGCAATCTAATGGGCGGGCAACTATTGAATTGGTTGGACATTGCGAGCGCTATTGCCGCACATAGACATTGTCGAAGAGTGGTAGTCACTGCTGCGGTGAATAATGTTTCATTTCAACACCCCATTAAATTGGGCGATTTGGTTGTCATCGAAGCCAAAGTTTCTAGATCCTTCAATTCATCCATGGAAGTTTTCATGGACATATTTGTAGAGCATGGTGCAACGGGGGAAAAAACAAAATGCAATGAAGCCATTTACACTTTTGTTGCCGTTGATCAACTAGGAAATCCGATCAACGTGCCTGAGTTAATCCCTGAGAGTGACGTTGAAAAAGTGAGATACGATGGAGCCTTAAGAAGGCGTCAACTTCGATTGATTTTGGCTGGAAAAATGAAGCCTGAAGAGGCGACTGAACTAAAGGCCCTATTTGACCGATCTTAACTGAGAATCCTTTTGACCGTTTTTTCTAGCAAATTGAGATCAATCTCATGAATACACCTATTCAATTGTCCATGTTTGCAGGAGTCCCCCAATTTAGAACAAGGTCTGTCTCCTCTCCCTACGGGCTCCAACATTAAACTTTGTGCCCCAGGTTTCCATGGCGACATCCCCAACCCCGGTCGGGTGCACCCCCACAGTGATATGATATCCTTCTGGAAAGCCGATGCAATATGCATCAAGCCGGTATCTCCCGAAATGACCAATTTTGCGTTCTTCACGACCCAAGCACTCTCTGTCAAATTCAATTGATTAACAACACTGAATACTCTCGGGTCCGTAATTAGCACTGTGCTCATCATTTCCTCCTCTTTTCCTCCTACAATGACAATGTTTCCGGGTATACGATGGATGATACTCGCCCAATGTGACGCATCAGGACGTTTCCCAAAATGATTAGCACCGATAACGACAGCCGTATAAGATTGAAAAGGAAGATCAACACTCACATTTTCTGGAATATGAAATTCCAATCCCTTTCCATCATCGCTCAAACCCAATGTTTTTAGCGTATCAATGTATCGATCCACAACGTGGGGGATTTCAAAATGAAATCCGAATTTGATCCATAAAAATTTCGCTAGGTTTTTCTTTTCAACGGTGAATGCCAGAACGCCCAGCCGCTTTTTAATTAGGCTAGAGCGAAAATTATTCTGCAAATCAATAACATAATCGTAGTCCTCTGCGGTAAGCGGTTCCATTACTTCTTGGACTGTATTCTCGAAAGAAAAAATCTTGGACAACCGCGGATTATTCTCCGCTACTGCAAGATATCTCTTACGGACAACCATATGCAATTCAGCCCCTCCATCAAGGCCCTCCTGTAATATCCGCAATACGGGTGATGCCAAGACAATATCACCTATGGCAGAAAAACGAATAATTAAAATTTTTGCTTGCACCAATACTGAAATTATTGGGCTTCAAAAAACAACTCTGTTTCCAGATCATTGTCATAAAAAACAACCATCTCCTTATTGGTTAAACGCTTTAACATGAGCGTATCCTTGTCAATATAATTTCCTACTTCTGATACCAATTGAAGGTCCATGATAACGTAGTTATCTTCCATTTCCCAAGTTCCTTCGATGGGTTGATTCAATCCTAACATGTACGTTAATGTTTTTTCTTTGAAAAACTCATAAAATATTTCATTTGAATCTGTACGAAGTAAGGTGACATCCTCCCCTTTTTCTGTCCATTTCATTAATTTCCATTTTCCGGTTAATCGGTTTTCTTTTGAGCGAAAACTGATCGCCGGCCCATCCTCAAATTTTGAGCAGGATGCAATAAAAATCACCGCTACCGTCAATATCCAAGCATTTCTCATAGTACTCTTTTTTTCGTAAATATATCGCAATTGAATCAATAATAGAAGAGGAGGCTAACTTATGTTTGCAAAAAAAAGATGTGGATAGATACCCATTCTCACCTGTATTTGGATGTATTCCAAAATGATTTGGACGATGTAATTCGGAGAATCACAGAAAACAATATCCAACATATCTTCCTACCCAATATCGACATGGATTCGATAGAACCCATGATGGAGTTGCATTACAAATACCCTGATTTGTTTTTTCCAATGATGGGACTACATCCATGCGATGTCAATGAAAATTTTGATCATCACTTAGATAAGATGGAAAAATGGATGAACACTCATCCCTTTTTTGGAATCGGTGAAACAGGACTTGACTTGTATTGGGAAAAAAAGCATCTCGATCTACAAATTCAGTCATTGAAAAGACACATTCAATGGGCTAAGAAGTATAAAAAACCTTTGATTTTGCATGCCCGTGACAGCTTCAATGAGTTGCTTCAAGTTATAGAATCAGAAATGGATCATCAACTCTATGGAATTTTTCATTGCTTCACCGGAGACATTCAAACTGCTGAACGCATCATGGAATTAAAAAATTTCGCATTCGGTATTGGAGGAGTAATCAGTTATCCCAAAAGCGATTTAAAAAAAACGCTTCAACATGTTCCCTTAGAAAAAATTGTTTTAGAAACAGACAGTCCATTTTTGCCTCCTACGCCTCATCGCGGTAAAAGAAATGAAAGTTCTTACATACCTTTAATTGCTGAACACTTGGTGGATATATATAAAATTTCCTTACAAGAAATAGCGGATGCTACAACCCAAAATGCACAACGGATTTTTAAAGTGTAAAACATGGAAAAAAAAATTCTAATCATCTATACTGGTGGCACCATAGGAATGACCGAGGAATTTCCAGGTGGTCCATTGATTCCATTTGATTTTTACAATATCGTTCAGCACTTACCTGAATTACAGAGATTTGATTTAAAAATAGATGTCGCATCATTTCCATATCCCATTGACTCCAGTGATATGCGACCTGAGATATGGCAGAACTTAGCTGACATCATCGTTCAATCCCAAGAACAATATTTTGGATTCGTTGTGCTGCACGGAACTGATACTATGGCATTCACTGCATCTGTTTTGAGCTTTATGCTGCGTGGATTGAATAAGCCTGTCATCTTCACAGGATCACAACTTCCGATTGGAAAAATCAGAACCGACGGCAAAGAAAACCTCATTACAGCTATTGAAATTGCTGCTGCTGAAATGAACAATGAACCCATTGTAAAAGAAATTGCCATTTGCTTTGGATCCAAGCTGTTGAGAGGAAATAGAACCTACAAGCACAGTGCGGAGGGATTTGATGCATTTGATAGTCCAAACTACTTTCCATTGGCAGAAATTGGTGTCCACATTAATTTTCACCACGGACTGCTTCTCAAAGAGGAACATTCATTTGAGCCTAAAATTGATTTAAATACCAATGTGGGTTGGCTTAAAATTTTCCCAGGAATAAGTCCACATGCCCTTAACAATTTCAAATCAAATCATCACTATGACGGTTTAATTCTTGAAACGTATGGAAATGGAAACATCCCACAGCTACCCTGGTTAATTGAAGGGCTAAAGGAACTACATGAAAGGGGCACATTGATTTTAAACATTTCACAATGCACCCAAGGTGCAGTCAATCAAAGTTTATACAAAAACGCCAAAGAACTGGAAGAATCAGGCATCATCAGCGGATGGGATTTAACCGCTGAAGCCGCTGTTACCAAACTCATGCATGTCATTGGCAACTATCCTGACTTCATGGCTAGAACAAAAAAGCTTCAAGAGAATTTATCTGGTGAAATGACGATTTCGTAGGATTTACATTAACTTCGTTTCATGTCAATGTTCAACAGACTATTCACTAAAAAAAAACAAGTCATTGAACCCATCAGTATGCATGCTGTTGGAATGGACATGCATTCCCATTTGATTCCAGGAATCGATGACGGCTCACCCAATATGGATACCACCATTGAGCTCATCTTAAAGTTGAAGGAATTTGGCTATCGTAGCATCATCACTACCCCCCACATTTACAAAGAAATCTATCCCAACACCTCAGAAATCATCATCCAGGGAAAAGAAAAAGTTCTGACTGAATTGCAAATAAGGGGGATTGATATAAAATTTGATGCAGCCGCTGAATATTTCTGTGATGAACACTTTATTGACTTATTGAACAAGAAAAAATTACTAACGTTCAATGGCAACCATGTGCTTTTTGAACTTTCTTTTGATTCCGAACCTTACTACTACAAAGACGCTGTTTTTCAAATGCAACTGAACGGTTATCAGCCCGTTTTAGCCCATCCTGAGCGTTATGTTTACTGGCATGAGAAGATTTCCCATTATGAGAATGCCTTTGAAAGGGATGTGTTCCTTCAAGTTAACATCAACAGCTTTACTGGTCAATATGGACCTGGAGTAAAAAAAATGGCAGAAAAATTAGTGGACGCAGGGCTCATATCCTACTTAGGAACAGATACACATCATATGGGACATGTTAATCTTTGGGAAACCGCTAGAAAAAATCCTTTTCTCAAAAAGTTGGTGGAATCAGGAAATCTGCTGAATGCACAATACTGATTAGGCTCCAACCTCTGCCAATTGTACCACCAATCCTTCAAATGCAGCTGATATGTGCATTTGACAACCCAAACGACTATTGGGCTTTACAAAGAAAGCTTGATCCAACATGGCTTCTTCGTCATCATTTCTGGTAAGCAGGTCATGATCAGACATCACATACATATGGCAACTGGCGCACATGGCCATACCCCCGCAAGTGCCTTCTACTGGCAGGTCATAACTTTTGCACAATTCCATCATATTCATGTTCATATCCGTTGGAGCTTCCAACTCATGATTTGCACCTTGACGATCCACAACAGTAATGCGAACTATATTCTCTTCCATACGAAGCAAAGATAATCATTTGACCATCTCAATGGGCCAGGTGTCATGCCAACCTCCCGAATCCCCGCAAAAAGCGTGATGAAGACCATTGCTCAAACCCACCCATTTGGCACCCATTAATCGATTGTAACGACCAATTTGATCCAACACCAGCTGATCCAAAGCAACAAATGGTGCTTTGCATTCTATTATCCCTTCTACCTTTAATTGGGTATTATAAACAACAATGTCCGGACGCATTCTTTTCCCATTCATTTGTAACTCCTGCTCCAATGCGATGCGCGATAAAGGATAATTTCCATGCACATTCAGATGACACAAAACATTTTGCCGAACCCACTCCTCGGGTGTTAAGACATACCACCTTTTTCTGACAACACAAAAAATCTCCAAATGATGAACACCTCTTCGAATATTGTGATTATATTGTGGTAAATTCAATTGCATTGAGACAAAATTAAAGCACTATGGAGACAAAAGAAGAAATCGTGAAAAATTGGTTACCCCGATACACAGGCACGCCAATAGAAGAATTTGGTGAATACATTCTCCTAACCAACTTTGACAATTACCTAGAAAAGTTTGCCGAATGGCATAATGTGCCCATCATTGGACAAAATAGAAGTATGCCTACCGCAACGGCAGAGGGCATTACAATGATTAATTTTTCCATGGGAAGTGCAAACGCAGCCACTATAATGGACCTACTTACTGCTCGGCAGCCCAAAGCTGTTTTGTTCTTGGGAAAGTGTGGAGGCCTGAAAAGAAAAAATAAAATCGGTGATTTCATTTTACCCTTAGCAGGAATTCGTGGAGAGGGTACAAGCAATGATTACTTCCCTCCTGAAGTGCCTGCACTTCCTGCATTCAATCTTCAACGCGCCGTTTCATCCACCATTCGGGACAGAAATTTAGATTATTGGTCTGGTACTGTTTACACCACCAACAGAAGAGTTTGGGAACATGATGAACCCTTCAAAGAGTATTTGAGAAAGATAAGGGCCATGGCCATAGACATGGAAACAGCCACACTTTTCTCTGTTGGCTTTTACAACAAAATACCTACAGGTGCTTTACTCCTTGTTTCTGATCAACCCATGACTCCGCAAGGAGTAAAAACATCAGAAAGTGACAACGTTGTTACTACAAATTTTGTTGATTTGCATATTCAAATTGGCATTGATGCTTTAAAAGAAATTAAAAACGAAGGTCAATCCGTTAAACACTTGAAATGGGAGTAACGTACAATCAAATCATTCGTGATATTCAGCTAAAGAAATTTGCTCCAGTATATGTGCTCACAGGAGAAGAGCCTTTCTTTATTGATGAGATTGCTCAATCAATAGAAAATGACATCCTAGACGACAGTGAGAAAAGCTTTGGTTTAACAGTGGTTTATGGCAGAGACAGTGAGTTGAGCCAAGTCATCAATTTAGCAAAAGGATTCCCAATGATGGGCAACCATCAGATTGTCATCATCAAGGAAGCTCAGGACTTAAAGGAATGGAAAAAAAGTGAACTACTCAAACCTCTTGAAAATTACATTAATCAACCCACTCCAACCACCATTTTTGTACTAGAGTACAAAGGGAAAACCCTTGATAAAAGACTCTCGATTACAAAACTCATCGAAAAAAAAACTGTCCATTTCGTCTCAGAAAAAATAAAAGACAGCCAACTTGAGTCTTGGATTTATGAATATGTCACCGGCAGAGGATATAAAATCAACCACAAAATTGCAGCCCTATTGTCAGACTATCTTGGCAATGATCTTTCTAAAATTGTCAATGAAATAAATAAAATAGCCATTATTTTTCCTGCAGGTACGGAGATAAATAGCGATATCATTCAAGATTATGTTGGAATCTCAAAAGAATACAACATCTTCGAATTGCAAAATGCACTAGCGGAAAAAAATGTAGTTCAAGCCAACCGCATCATTGAGTACTTTGTCCGCAATCCCAAGAGTATGCCGATACCCATGCTTGTTGGAAGCTTATTTGGTTTTTTCAACAAGGTAAATATCATAGCAAGTGCTGAAAATAAAACCTATACACTTCAAAAAATGTATATGGGAGGCAATCAAAAGAAAGATGTAGATGCTGCTCTTCGCAACTACTCCGCTGCCAAATTGGATCGAATCATCGGATACCTTTATGATACAGATAAAAAATCAAAAGGAATCGGAAAAGGCCAAATGAGTGATGGTGAAATTTTATTGGAATTAATATTTAAAATTCTTCACTAATTTTTTCGTTCTAACTTAGCCCCATGTTAGGAAATGATTTGCTGATAAGAGCCGCTAAAGGAGAGATTACAGAAAGAATACCGGTATGGGTAATGAGACAAGCGGGGCGTATTTTACCAGAATACCGCGCAACCAGAGCACAAGCAGGAAGCTTCATCAATTTGGTAACCAATCCTGAATTGGCCGCGGAAGTTACCATTCAGCCGGTGGACATTCTTGGGGTTGATGCTGCCATTATTTTTAGTGATATTCTTGTTATTCCAGAAGCGATGGGATTGCCCTACCAAATGGATGAAGGAAAAGGTCCATTTTTTCCAAAAACAATCCATAGCATGGAGGATGTGCATGCACTAGAAACCGAGAACATTGCCGCTCATTTAAATTATGTCAGAGAGGCGTTGGAAATTACACTGGATAAGCTAGACAATAGGGTTCCACTCATTGGATTTGCTGGAGCTCCCTGGACTATATTTTGCTACATGATAGAAGGGAAAGGGAGCAAAGAATTTAGCAAGGCCAGACGTGTTTTGATTGAACAGCCAGAAATGGCACAGGCATTGCTAACCAAAATTTCAGATGCTACAATAGCCTACGCACAAATGCAAATCAGCACAGGAATACATATCTTTCAGTTATTCGACTCTTGGGCGGGGGTGCTGAATGCGGGATGGTACAGAGAGTTGATTCTTCCACATGTTGAAAGGATATTGTCTCATATCCAAAAACAGATACCAGTCACCTTCTTTGCAAAAGGCGCTCATTATGCACTACCCGATTTGCAAAATCTATCGTGTAATGTAGTAGGATTGGATTGGAATACGGACATTCATTTTGCAAAAAAAACATTGCCCTCAAAAACCTTACAAGGCAATTTAGACCCCGCCGTTCTTTATGGAAGCAATCAGCAGATTGTCAAATCCACCATGGAAATGGTTGAGAAATTCGGAAAGTCGCAGTATATTGCCAACTTAGGTCACGGTGTTTATCCAGACATGGACCCCCACAAATTGAAATTATTTATTGAAACGATACAAAAAGCTTAAACCTGAAACAATGAAAATAAAAAGTATATTTTTCGCATGCTTATTCTTGGTTGGAGTAAGTGCGTTTGCACAAAAAAAAGACGGTAAGGATAGTGGCAAATCTGAAAAACCAGAAAAAGGAAAAAAAGAAGTTGTTGAGGATACTGACCCCAATGAAGTTTTCAATGGCTCCTTTGAGGAATTTGATGCCAAGCTGTTAAAAGGAAAAGGTCAACTGCATTTGGTGGCAAAGCCTTGGTTGAGTGTCAATAAAACTGGTGCTGACTTATTTGCAGGAGGAAATAGCAAAAACAAAAAAATCAATTCGCCAGACAATGATTTGGGCAATCAAACACCACAAGAGGGGAACAATTATGCCGGATTCATTGGCTACAGCAAAGACCCAAAAATCAACAGAACCTATTTGTCACAAAAATTGAAACACACCTTGAAAAAGGACCAGATGTATTGTGTAACCTACAATTTAAGCCTAGCTGAAAATTCAAAATTGGCGGTAAATAACGTCGGAATCCTTTTTTCAGAAAAGAAAATTCAACATGAAGATGACGCTAGTATTACCACAGCAGCAAGCATTCTAATGCCCGCCAATCGGGCTATCAATGATGCGGATAAGTGGACAACCGTCTGTGTCCCTTACTATGCCAAGGGCAATGAAAATTATATGACCATTGGAGGCTTCGGGAACGATGGCGACATGAAATTTGAGAAAGTAAAACCCACTACCAAGCCAACTGGGGTAACCATCAATGGAGCCTACTACTACGTTGACAACATTACCGTTCTGCCCATTACGGCCAAAAGCGAATGCAACTGTGGGAAAAGCACAGTGGTAGAAACGGATTTGATTTACAGTAAATCCGGAGCAAAACCAGCCGGAGCAAAACCAGAACAATTGATCAATGCCGCAGGAATTTACTTCGGAAAAGAATCTGATGCCATTCCTGCACAATTTGAATCTGAATTGGATGAGATGGCCGAGTTATTAAAAGCCAACCCTAGCATCAATATCACACTAACAGGGCATGCCGATACAGAAGAAATGACCGAGGCAAAAGTAAAACCTGAAATTTTAGAAATTGCCAAGAACAGAGCCATCATGGTGAAAGACGCTTTGGTGACAAGAGGTGTTGCGGAAAGCCGCATTGCTATCGACTCCAAAGACGCCAACGAGTTGGTTGGTACAAAAGGTACACCAATGAGCAAGGCGCAAAATAGACGAGTTGTTTTTAGCGTTAAATAAATAAACCGTTTGTAAAGAGGCAAATGGAAAATCCGTTTGCCTCTTTTTTTTTGTATGAGAAACACCATCCATATCATTTTTATCTTGTTGTTGCATATAACAACAAAATCTCAGAACTTGGTGCTCAATCCCAGTTTTGAGGATATGGAATATTGTCCCAATGACTTTACTCAACAGAACCTCAAGTCGCTGACAAAATGGACACAGGCAGGGGAAGGAACTCCTGATCATTTCAATTCTTGCAGTAAAAAAGTAGGAGTCCCCAACAACATGTTTGGTCAACAATTGGCCAGAACAGGCAATGGCTATTCAGGTCTTGGAACCTATTTGAACAATCACAATCGATACAGAGAATATTTATTGGGAAATCTTTCTAGACCTTTAAAAGCAGGAGAACAAGTTTGTATTACTCTCTATTATTCAGCTGCAGACAATTGCCAATTTGTGCACGATGGATTTGGAGTATCGCTCAGCGCACAGCCCCATAAAGCCATTGCGAGCAAGCCCATATTGTTAAAAGAAATAAGTTTGTCCAACCCAAAATTCATCATGATGGACGATACAGAACAATGGGTTGAATTGAGCGGGTATTTTGTTGCCAAAGGGGGAGAGCAATTCATTACCATCGGTAATTTCAAAGATGATAAAGACTTGAGAATCATTCGAAGAACTCAAGATTCAAAAGTTCCAGAAAACAGAGAGTACTCCTATCTTTTCCTCGATGACGTTTCCGTTGTACCTATTGACAACAAAAACGCATGCAGCTGTGTCAATGAAAAATTGCAGGAAGTGGCGGTAGATCCTCCATTGGAGCTACAAGAGTATGAAGAGGTGGTGTTGGATGCCGTGCATTTCAATTTTGATGAGTTTACTTTAACAGATTCTGCCGTTCATCAATTGGAAAATATCTACATCATGATGCGAAAGAATAAGCATATGTACATGGAAATTCATGGACATACGGATGCCAAAGGAGCAATGGCATACAATCAGGTATTATCCGAAAATAGAGCCCATACTGTCATTGATTTTATTGTCATGAAGGGCATTGATCAGAAGAGATTTGAAATTAAAGCTTTGGGAAGTAGCCATCCTGTTGCTTCCAACGATACTGAGGAAGGCAGAGCATTGAATAGAAGAGTAGAATTTAGAATAAGACGAAAGAAATACGAGTTGGTTAATTAACTAACTTTGCAACCTTAAAATGAAAGAAATGTACAACATTACTTTGCCTGATGGCAGTGTTAAAAGTGTTGAAGTCGGTAAGTCAGCCATGGATGTGGCTTTATCGATTTCAGAGGGATTGGCGCGCAACGTACTTGCCGCAGTAGTTAACGGAGAAGTTTGGGATGCTACCCGTGCCTTCACGAGTGATGCTACATTAAAGCTTTTAACTTGGAATGATGGTGAGGGGAAATCTACCTTGTGGCATAGTTCAGCGCATTTAATGGCTGAAGCGTTGGAATCCTTGTACCCAGGAATAAAATTGGCCATTGGTCCACCAATCGAGAATGGTTTTTACTACGATGTCGATTTTGGAACACATTCTTTTTCTCAGGATGATTTTACCAAGGTTGAGAAATTGATGTTGGAATTGGCCCGTCAAAAAAACGCTTTCGTTAGAAAAGAGGTTTCAAAGTCTGATGCTGTGCAGTATTTCACTGAGAAAGGAGATCAATACAAATTGGAGTTGATTGATGGACTCAATGATGGTGACATCACTTTTTATACTCAAGGAAACTTCACTGATTTGTGTCGTGGACCTCATATTCCAAACACCGGATTTATCAAAGCTGCCAAATTGCTGAACGTCGCTGGGGCTTATTGGAGGGGAGATGAGAAAAATAAAATGCTCACTCGTGTATACGCCATCACTTTCACCAAACAAGCAGAGTTAGAGGAATACATGATCCAATTGGAAGAGGCCAAAAAACGTGACCACCGAAAATTGGGAAAAGAATTGGGATTGTTCCATTTCTCTCAAAAAGTAGGAAGTGGATTACCATTATGGTTGCCAAAAGGCGCTGATTTGAGAGGTCGATTACAGGCTTTTTTACAAGCCGCACAGACCAAGGCAGGATACCTTCAAGTGATTACTCCTCACATCGGACACAAAGAATTATATGAAACCAGCGGACATTGGGCCAAGTACGGATCGGATAGTTTTAAGCCCATTGAAACGCCACAGGACGGGGAAGTGTATATGCTCAAACCCATGAACTGTCCTCACCATTGTGAAATTTTCAAAGCTGAGCCCAAATCGTACAGAGATTTACCCATGCGTCTCGCCGAGTTCGGTACCGTTTACCGTTATGAGCAAACGGGAGAGTTGCATGGATTGACACGCGTTAGAGGATTTACCCAAGATGATGCTCATATTTTTTGCACGGTAGATCAGGTGAAAGAAGAAGTTGGAAAAGTGATTGATTTGGTATTGTATATTTTCAAAACTTTGGATTTCCACGACTATTTGGCGCAGGTTTCACTTCGTGATCCCAACAATCCATCCAAGTATATTGGAAGTGATGAAAATTGGGAAAAGGCAGAAACAGCCATCAAAGAAGTAGCAGATGAAAAAGGATTAAAGACTGTTGTCGAATTGGGAGAGGCTGCATTTTATGGTCCGAAATTGGATTTCATGGTTCGTGATGCTATAGGAAGGAAATGGCAATTGGGAACGGTACAAATAGATTACAATCTACCTGAACGCTTTCAATTGGAATACACCGGTGCTGACAATCAAAAGCACAGGCCCGTGATGATTCACAGAGCGCCCTTTGGCTCCATGGAAAGATTTGTGGCTATTTTAATTGAGCATTGTGCTGGACAATTCCCATTGTGGCTTACGCCTGAGCAAGTTAGATTGCTTCCGGTAAGTGAAAAATTCAACGATTACGCAAAAAGTGTAGCAAACAATCTAAAAAATTACGATATTCGCGCCTCCGTTGACGAAAGCAACGAAAAAGTGGGAAAGAAAATCCGAGAAGCAGAATTGGCCCGTGTGCCGTATATGTTAATCATCGGAGATCAGGAGCAACAAGCCGGAACCGTTTCCGCAAGGAAAAAAGGTTCTGGAGATTTGGGGTCCTTCTCTGTTGTAGACTTTGCACAAATGGTCCAAGACGAAATCAAGGAAATGCTTTCACACGGATAACAAACATTGAATGGAAAAAAAACCAACAAATAAACCAGGTAAACCCTATCCTCGTAGAGACTTCAGAAGAGAGAAGGAAGACGAGCATCGCATTAATCAACGCATTACGGCTGCTGAAGTTCGTTTGGTTGGTGAGAATGTAGAGCAAGGGGTGTACCCAACTGCTGTTGCGCTTAAAATGGCCCAAGAGCAGGAAGTTGATTTGGTTGAAATTTCTCCGAACGCCACGCCTCCAGTTTGCCGTGTAATTGACTACAAGAAATTCTTGTATGATCAAAAAAAGAAGCAAAAAGAGATGAAGGCCAAGCAAGTCAATGTCACTGTTAAAGAAATTAGATTTGGCCCCAATACAGATGACCATGACTTTCAGTTCAAATTGAAGCATGCATTGGAATTTTTAAAAGAAGGAAATAAAGTAAGATCTTGGGTATTTTTCAAAGGAAGATCCATTGTCTTTAAAGACCGTGGAGAAATTCTATTGTTAAAGTTTATTCAAGAGCTATCTGAAGTAGGTGTTCCAGAACAAATGCCCAAATTGGAAGGAAAGAAAATGTTTGTGATCATCAACCCCAAAAAGAAATAATTAAAACCCTAATACAATGCCAAAATCAAAAACCAAATCCGGCGCTAAGAAGCGTTTCCAGGTGACCGGTAGCGGAAAGATTAAGCGTAAGCAGGCGTTTAAACGTCACATCTTGACCAAAAAAGAAACCAAGCGTAAGCGTGGTTTGGGCAATGATGCGCTCGTTCACCCTTCTGACGTAAAATCAATCAAGGCCCAATTGCTCGCCTAATTCAAGCTCATTGAATACAAGAGTAAGGTAAAAGTTTAACCCGATTGTTGGTCACAAGCGCGAAAGCCACCAACCTTCAAAAAACAAAAAATTATGCCACGCAGTAAAAATGCCGTAGCTTCAAGAGAAAGAAGAAAAAAAGTTCTCAAAATGGCCAAAGGCTATTTCGGTTCAAGAAAAAACGTTTGGACCGTAGCCAAAAATGCCGTTGAAAAAGCATTAACCTATGCCTATATTGGTCGTAAACTCCGCAAACGTAATTTCCGAGCTTTGTGGATTACCCGTATCAATGCTGGTGCTAGAATTCATGGTTTGTCTTACTCTCAATTTATGGGAAAAGTACACGCCAAAGGAATTGAATTAAACCGCAAAGCATTGGCTGATTTAGCAATGAATCATCCAGAAGCTTTCAAAGCTGTGGTAGACGCAGTAAAATAAGTATTCGTTTTTTTGAAAAACCAATAAAGGGAGCCATCTTCGTGGTTCCCTTTTTTATGCTATGAAAAATATCATCTCCTTTATATTAATGATTGGTCTGAGCTTTCCACTGTCTGCTCAAAAGAAAGATGTCGACTATATTTCAAAAGGGTCGGTGTGGTTCAATACCCCCTACCCCATAACCTTAGAAAACATTCATGACAAAATTCTAGTCGTTTGTTTATGGGATGAACAAAATCCTTTCAGTACTGAAGGACTGCATCGCATTGAAAAAACATTTGAATCCAAGTTCAATGTTCAATTGATCAGTGGCATTTTGGGGAATTCCCAGCAGCCACGTTCAAGACGGGAGATTTACTCCATTATTCAACGAGAAAATATTACTCACCCCTTGGTAGTTTGTCCTGACTACACGGGTTTTGAGAATGCTGACTCCACTGGGAAATTTCAAGTAAGAATTTATGCCCGTTCTGCAGGAAAATGCATCCAACAATTCATCGGTGACGACGCTGCTGATTTGGCCATTAAAAAAATCAACGAATTATTGGACGACAAAGAACTTACGGCCAAGCTCAGATTTTGGCAATTAAAAGATAGCGTTGAAACCCAATGTTGGGCAGATGCCAACATAGAATTTCCTTCCGATGTTTCTCTGCACAAAAACAAAAACTTCTTCATCACTGAAACCAATCACCACCGTATACATTTGGTTACCCCTGAAGGAGTTATTGCCCAAATCATTGGATCACCATTACCTGGTTTTGCAGACGGACAATTATTGAATGCGCAATTTAATTATCCAAGAGGCACTACCTATGACGATGAACAACAACTTTTATACGTCGCAGATAGTTACAATCACCGCATCAGAGCTGTGGATCTGCAAGCTAAGTTGGTATTTACCATCGCGGGTAATGGGAACGCTTTTTCGCAAGAGGTGCAAGCCACCAATGGAGGATATGAAGCCATTGGTTTCCCCATTGATGTTGTCATGGAGAACAACAACTTGTATGTACTCTCTGCGCAATACAATCAAATTTTTAATTTAAATCCCATCAGTGGTGTAGCGGTCGAGGTGGCGCGATTGCCTCTTTTCAATGAGTCCAAGCAGCGCATATATCCTAAACACCTGGAAGTAAAAGGAGCGCTCGGGTATGCCACTTTCAGCGATGGATCAATTTTCCAGATCAATTTTACTGAAGAAAGAAAATCCACAGATGCCATTACGCAAAAGGAATGGATCTATTACTATGGAAAAGGGAATTGGTTTTATCAGCCAAAATCCAATGAACCTAAAATTTCCAGTGTTGCTATTTCAGGTAAAACAATCATTGCCGTTTCTGAATGGAACAATGCCCTATATACTTTTAAAAAAGGAAAATTCAAATGGCTTGCAGGCTCAATTGAGGGTTGGAAAGATGGGAATGCCAAAGACGTTTCTTTTCACTCTCCAGTCGACATTGTCATGATAGACAACACAGCCTACATTATTGATCAAGACAATGAATTGCTGAGGTATGTAAACACTAAAAAAGGAAATACCAAAACGCTTCCGTTTATAGCTTCAGATGCACTTGCATTTGGTGGGAATGTGATACCGCAAGGTGAGAACATTGTATTTGAGGATGTGGTAGTTGGAGAAGGGCCTGTTGAAGTGCTTTTTGAAATGGACCTTGGCGAATATGCGTTTGCTGAAGATGGAGTAAACATTGTTATGCTTATTGATGATGCCATGGGAAAATTAGACAGTGAGGTAGTAACCGGTAATGTTATCAAAGCGATGGTTGATCCTAAAGATCTGATTTATGGAAATTTACAAATTGAAATGACATTCAGCGTGCGACATCCTTTGAGACCTGAGGTTATTTTGCGCAAACAATGCATGGTTACAGCGATGCTAACTGTTATTCCAGGAGAACCAACAACGGCCAAAGTTACTTGGAAACCTCATTTGCTTCCATTTTAATTCATGAAGCGAGTTCTCATTATTACCTATTATTGGCCACCGTCCGGAGGTGCAGGTGTGCAGCGCTGGCTCAAGTTTGTAAAATACTTCAGGTCCTTTGGAATTGAACCCATCATTTATACTCCATCCAATCCCGAAATGCCCGTTACGGATGAGAGTCTGTTGCAAGATATTCCTGAGGGGATTGAGATGATTCAACAACCCATCTGGGAACCCTACACTTGGTACAAACGCTGGGTAGGCATTAAACCATCAGAAAAAATAAATACTGGATTTCTGAGTGAAAGTGAGAAACCAAAAAAATCAGAGAGCATCGGTGTTTGGATTAGGGGAAATTTCTTTGTTCCCGATGCCCGTTGTTTTTGGGTACAACCTTCCATTCAATTTCTTTCAAAATACATAGCGGAAAATCCAATTGACGCCATTGTTTCAACAGGACCTCCTCACAGCATGCATCTCATCGCCAAAGGGGTTAAAGAAAATTGCAAGGTTCCGTGGTTGGCAGATTTTAGAGACCCTTGGACCAATATTGACTTTTATGACCAATTGATGCTTACCCGATGGGCTGATAAAAAGCACCACCGGTTGGAGCTAGAAGTATTGCAATCAGCTGACTTGGTTACCACTGTGACTAGTTTTGATCAAAAAGATTTCACCCGCAAAGGAGCAAAATTGTGCGAGTGGATACCCAATGGTTATGATGAAGAATTCCCGGAGGGCATAACCCCAGATCCTATTTTTGAATTGGTGCATGTGGGAAGTATTCCCAAATCACGAAATCATGACAACCTTTGGAAAGCTATTCAACTTGCATGTGAAGAGGACACAAATTTCAAGAAAAACATCTCTATTAAACTGGTTGGAAAAGTAGATATCAGCGTTAAAAAATCCATTGACCTATTTGACTTAAAAGACAAAGTTATATTTCAAGAATATCTACCCCATCATGAAGCCATTGAGGTGCAACAACGCAGTCAAATATTACTCCTTTTGGTGAATAATAGTGGAAATGCAAAAAGTATTTTAACAGGAAAATTCTTTGAATACCTTGCAGCACGGCGTCCGATATTAGCGATAGGACCAAAAGATGGGGAGATGAATGAAATTCTAATCAAAACCGGATCTGGCCATTGTTTTGACTTTGATGAGATTTCAACCATTAAAGAACAATTATTAAATTGGCATTCTACCTATAGAAGCACTGGAAAAATCAGTAATCAAAATGCTGATATTTCAGCATTCAGCAGAAAAAATTTAACCGAGAAAATAAGTCGTTTCATTCATCAAATTTGTCATTCATGAAAACAAGAGAGATCGATGCTGAAGACATGGCATTATTATCTGCTCAATTTACAGATTTGTATGAAAAGAGCATAAAGCAAGCCATTGCCGAAACAGGTCAAGTGATAGAAATACCTGAAGGCGAAATATTGATTGACATAGGACAATACATCAAAATGATGCCTTTAATCTTGAGCGGTTCACTCAAAATATTGAGGGAGGATAATGACGGAAAGGAACTTCTCCTTTACCATGTTCATGAGGGAGAGACTTGCGCCATGTCCATCACCTGCTGCATGGGAGATGCGAAAAGCTCTGTCAGAGCAATCGCAGAAGAAAACACCAAAATGATTGCATTGCCCACAAGGATTATGGATGATTGGAGCAATCAATACCCCAGTTGGAAGCATTTCATCATGAGAACCTATCAAATGAGATTTGAAGAATTACTACTTACCATAGACAGCATCGCGTTCCAGAAATTGGATGATCGACTTGAAAAATGGCTCAAGGAAAAAACATCTAAATCAGAAGATAAGACTATCCATATCACCCACCAAGAAATTGCCAGTGAACTGCACTCCTCAAGAGAAGTGATTTCAAGGTTATTAAAAAAAATGGAACACCAAGGAATGTTGGATTTGGGAAGAAACAAAATCAAGATGCGTTAAAATATTGAATGCTTATCTTTGCTTAAACGAAAACAAAATGAAATTACTAGACGGAAAAGTAGCCATTATCACAGGGGCTTCAAGAGGAATTGGTAAAGGCATAGCCACTCTATTTGCTCAACAGGGCGCGCACATTGCTTTCACTTATGCATCATCAGACGAAAAAGCACGTGCTTTGGAACAAGAGCTTGAGGCGTTTGGTACAAAAGTGAGGGGATTTAAGAGTGATGCCGCAGATTTTGAAGCTGCTCAATCACTGGTAGATGCCGTGGTAGCTGAGTTTGGTACTGTTGACGTATTGGTGAATAATGCCGGAATTACAAGAGATACTTTATTGATGAGAATGACTGAAGAGCAGTGGGATGAAGTGATTCGCGTAAACCTAAAATCTGTTTTCAATCTAAGCAAAGCAGTGATTAAACCCATGATGAAAGCCAAGAGTGGATCAATCATTAATATGAGTTCCGTTGTTGGTGTAAAAGGAAATGCGGGACAAGCCAATTACGCTGCCTCAAAAGCTGGAATCATTGGCTTCACAAAAAGTATGGCCGCTGAAATGGGTTCAAGAAACATCAGATGCAATGCCATTGCTCCCGGTTTCATTGAAACGGAGATGACAGGAGCATTGGCAGAAGAAGTAGTACAAAAGTGGAGAGACACCATTCCTTTGAAAAGAGGCGGAAGTACTGAGGATGTGGCCAACGTTACATTATTTTTAGCTTCTAACATGAGTGCCTACGTCACAGGACAAACCTTGCATGTTTGCGGTGGCATGTTGATGTAAAACATTACCATTGTCCATTTATACTACATATTCTCCACTTTGGCTTTGGCTTTGTTTCCTGCTGGGAATCTTACTGGCAGGCACATCTTATTGGCGTGAAAAAAAACGAAAGAGATTTTCCATTAACACCATTTATTTATTAGTGTTAGTGCGTTTTATTGGAGTAACATTTCTTGGTTTTTTACTCATCCGTCCAATAACTGAGACTCACCTTCAAACGATTGAGAAGCCCATCACCGTTGTTGTACATGACAACAGTTTCTCTATTCAAGAGTTTCTCAAACAACATCCCAATTGGGTTGATCAATTGCAAAAAAAAATTTCCTCCATTGGAGAGCAATCCGATATTGTCTTTTACAAGTTTGATGGTGACTTAACTGATGGGTGGGACTCATTGAACGCCACAGGGTCTAGTACCAATATGTCCGCAGCAATGGACCAATTGGGTATAAGATATGGAGGTAGAAATTTAGCCGCGGTAGTGATGATCTCTGATGGACTTTTTAATGAAGGCCAATATCCCATTTACGCTGCACAAAATCTTCAAGTACCCATACATACTATTGGAATTGGAGATACCAACATGTACAAGGATGTTTTTATCAGTGACGTTCAAATCAATAAAAACACTTTCTTAGGAAATGATTTTCCTGTATTAATTAATATTGAAACGCGGCTATGTCAGAAGGAGCCCCTTGAGGTCACCTTAAAACAAAATGGACAAATACTTCAAAAACAAAATTTCAATCCCGACGGCAAACGCACATTTCATTCGATTCAATTTACTGCTCAATCCAAGCAGTTGGGGGTGCAACACTACACTGTTGATGTGACTCAACTAAAGGATGAAAGGAATATTACCAATAATCATTTTGATTGTTATATCGACGTATTAGATGACCGTCAGAAAATAACCATTATAGGAGCAGCACCTCATCCTGACATTCAAGCATTGATGCAGTCCATTAATCATTCCGAATCTTTTATGGCTGAATATCTATCGGCTGATGAATGGAATGGGAAGAACGTAGAAGGAGGATTAACCATATTTCATGGATTACCCAATAAAGCTCAGCAGGTAGCATCAATCAATGGGATGTTGGCCAATAAGAACCCCTGTCTTTTTATTTGGAGTCAAACTACCCAAGCAAGTCTATTTAACTTGCTTCAAACAGGAGTAAATGTTCAGGGGGCAAATGGCAATAGAGAAGAACGTACGCCAACTGCTGACCAGAAATTCAGTTATTTCCAAATCCCATCAAATGTGCTATCGCAGAGTTCCCAATGGCCTCCGTTGAGTGTGCCATTTGGAAAAATTAATTTGTCTCCTGGTATTGTCAACTACTTTCAGCAACAAATGGGTAATTTGAATACAGGGTTTCCTTTGGTTGCCTTTCAATCTGCGGATGTAGCCAAAATAGGTTTGGTTTTTGGTGAAGGACTTTGGAGATGGCGAATGACCAATTTTATACAAACCAAAAATCATGAAACTTTTGATGAGATGATTGGCTCATGGGCCCAATATCTTGTAGATAAAAACAAAGATCGCTTATTCAAAGTGAACACCAAGAAAAATTGGGCCTATAATCAAACCATTGTCTTTCAAGCCAACTTGTATGATGAAAGCATGAAACCCCTCTTGAATCAAAATGTTGGTTTAAGCATTTGGAATGAAAAAGGAGAGAAAAAAGACTACCCTTTTATTCCTGCTAATACAGGATATCAGTTGGAATTGGGAATTTTGGCACCCGGTAGTTATCGATACGAAGCGCAGGCTAACAATGGAGCGCAAAAACTCACTCAGTCAGGAAGCTTCATTGTAGAAAGTATTCAAATGGAAATGATGAATACATGGGCTAATCATGATGTGTTGAGAAATTTATCCAAAGAAACCAATGGCCATTTTTTCAATTCCACTCAGCTTGACTCTTTAGATTCGATTTTAAAACAACAGGAGAACTTTGTTTCAGTTGCCTATGACGAGAGTAATCGTGAAGAATGGATAGACTGGTGGCCAATCTTGCTCATTATAACATTGGCTTTTTCTGCGGAGTGGTTTATCAGAAAATGGCAGGGAGGATATTGATGCAAAATACAAGGTTCTTAAAAATAGGAGGCGTACCTGAGCATTTTAATCTACCTTGGATCCAGGCTTTTCAGAGGCAAAAGTTTCAACGTCTAGGGGTAGAAACCAATTGGATTTTTTTCCCGGGTGGAACCGGTGCAATGACTCAAGCGTTGCATACAGGAGACCTAGATGTAGCCATATTGCTAACAGAAGGTTTCTTGGCCGCATATCAAAGAGGTCTTCAAGCAAAAATCATCCAATGCTACATTGAAACCCCGCTGCAATGGGGAATTTACTCCTGTAAAAAAGAAGAGTTGTTTTTTGACACAACTACAAAAGTTGCAGTGAGCAGAAAAGGATCCGGTTCTCATTTAATGCCGCTCATACATAGTGAAATTCTGGATAAAAAATTAGACGATCATCAATTCAAAGTGATCCATCACCTTGAGGAAGGCATAGCCTCCCTGAAAGAAGATTGTGACTATTTTTATTGGGAAAAGTGGATGACCTTGCCCTTTGTTCAAAGTGGACAATGCAAAAAAATTGGAGAATTCAATGCCCCATGGTCGAGCTTTCTCATTGTAGCCAGTGAAAGATGTATCAACACTTATACCCACGAACTTTTGGATATGCTTAAAATCATTGAGGATCAAGTCAAGATTTTTTTAGCAGATAGCAATACTCCCGCAGAAATCAGTAAACAATTTCAACTTTCAGAACAAAACGCCTCTGAATGGCTATCGGAACAAAAGTGGCACCATAACCAGAACATCATTGATAAGAATGAAATAGAACGTGCTCTGCAATCCCTTCAGCGTGTTGGTATGGACATGAACAATGTTGCATTGAAAGATCTCTTTGCTCCATGGATAAACGTAAAATCATGAACCCTGTAAAAAAATTCTATCAAAAAAAACGATGGGTAGCGATATTTCTTTTGTTGTGCTTTTCTTTGATGCTTTACGTCTTGAGAACATCCATTCTCATCTCCATAGGATATTTCCTTGTGGCTGATGACTCAGATTATTCAGCCAATGTATATGCCGTTTTGGGAGGAAATAGTGCTGAGCGCGGCAGAGCTGCTGCATGGCTTGCCAGACAACATCCGCAATCTTCATTTCTGGTTACCGGGGGCAATCGGCCCAGTCAACTAGCTGCTGTAGGTATCCTCACTACAGAAGCAGACTTAACCAAACGATGTATGACCCATCTTGGAGTTGACGAGCATCGGATTAAAAAATTAGAATCGGGAACAAGTTCAAAAGAAGAAGCAGACCTACTTTTAGATTATTGTTTAAAAAACAATATTCATCGAATCACCATAGTTTCAGGGCAGTATCACCTGAGAAGGTTGAGAAGAACCTTTGCTCCGCCATTCCAAGCGGCCAAAATTGATATAAAATTCTTTGGTGCTTATGAAAAAGACTTTAATCCATTGAGCTGGTGGAAATCAGAGAGTGGTTTAATCTACACCAACAACGAATACATAAAAATCCTCTATTACTGGCTGAAATACTGAAGAATTTTTCACATATGTTGATTAGTTTTATGGCCAGATTCAACCTTTGAGTCCGTATCTTTGAGTGGGAGATAATATTCATGGCAGAAGAGTCTTTTTTATCGGATGAATTTCGTCAAATTTTAAATCGCTTTGAGCAAATGCTCAAGGAGAATAAATCCTTTTATTTTGATTTGGAGGAGTTAGAAGACCTGGCTTTCTATTACAGTGACCACTTTCAATTCAGCAAAGCCTTACAAGTAATTGAACACGCAAAATCATTGTTCCCCCATCACCTCGGGTTATTGATCAGGGAAGGAGAGATTTACACAGGGATGGGGCAACTGCACAAGGCTTTGATCATTTTAAAAAAAGCTGAAAGTTGGGAAGAAGAAAAGCTAGATTGGTTCATGGCCATTTCAGTTGTGTACAGCCAACTGCATGAACATGACAAAGCCATACACTATTTAGAGCAAGCGATTCTGATGGCTGATGGCGAAAACTATGATGACATCGCCCTTGAGTTGGCCCTTGAATATCAAAATGCCAATAAGGTTGACCGTGCGATAGCATTACTTAAAAAAGTTATCATGCACCGTCCTGATAGCGAAACACTTTTATACGAGTTGGCCTATTGTTATGAGAGTACGGATCGAATGGCCGAGGGGCTTACTTTTTTTGAGTCCTTGGTAGACGACAGGCCATTTTCATTTCCAGCTTGGTATTGCTTGGGGAACCTGCAGCAACATTTAGAGCAATTTGAGGCCAGTATTGAATCTTATGAGTTCAGTACTGCCATCATGCCTGACTTTGCTCCCGCACACATCAACAAGGCGCAAGCCCAATTTAAAAATAAAAATTACATCCAAGCCATTTCCACACTTGAATCTACATTTCATTTAGAACCACCAGATGCAACTACCTATTGTCATCTAGGAGAATGCTATGAAAAATTAGAGGAAGTTGAAAAAGCCCAAGATTTGTATCAAAAGGCCATTCAATTGGATGACCGATGTGCTGATGCTTATCTAGGGATGGCTGTTGTAATGGATTACAAAGAGCAGTATGTTGAGGCACTTGCTTTTGCAAGAATTGCATTTGAGTTTGACCCCAACAATGATGAATACGCTTTGGTGTATATGCGACTATTGAGCAAGCTCAACCTTTATGAGGATGCACTTGAAATTGGTGAATCATTGGTACAACACCATGCTACTGATGAAGAATCTTGGGCCGGATATGCGGATGTCCACTTGCGCATGGAAAAATATCATGAAGCCCTTCATGTCATCGAATCTGGTTTGGCATTGAATCCAACCAGCAAGATGCTAAGCGCGCGAAAAGTCATTGCGTTATATTACAATAAACAATTGCTTCAAGCTGAGGATTGGTTCAATGCTACCTACACGCCTTCAGATGAAAATGAATATGAAGAATTGATTGCTCTTTTCCCTTTGATAGCGGAATGGAGTGTTTATCAAAACAAACAACAATTTTTTGATCACTAAGAAAATGAATTACGAATTAGATTTTATACCACAAAGACCAGAAAGACCCAGACAAGAAGGATTAACCATGGTCATGGACAAAGGACTCTCTTTGAGACAAGCTGAAGATCTTATTAGCGCATCCGGAAACTATGTCGATTTGGTAAAGCTTGGATTTGGGACATCTGCCTTTTGCCCACATTTGAAAGAGAAAATAAAATTATACCATGACGCTGGAATGAAAGTCTACTTGGGCGGGACATTGTTTGAGGCTTTCGTCGTCAGAAATAAAATCGATGCTTATAAAAAATACGTAACCGATTTGAATTTGACAACCATAGAAGTTTCTGACGGTTCTATTTCAATACCACACGATATCAAATGTGGTTGGATTGCTGACTTGGCCAAAGACTTCACTGTTTTATCGGAAGTGGGCTCCAAGGAAGAAGGGATTTTAATCTCGCCCAGTAAGTGGATAAAAATGATGCAGACAGAATTGCAAGCTGGAAGTTGGAAAGTGATTGCTGAAGCCAGAGAGAGTGGAACCGTTGGGATATATAGACCCAATGGTCAAGCACATGTGATGTTGATCAATCGTATTTTACAAAAGGTAAAAATGGAGAACATCATTTGGGAAGCCCCTAAAAAGGCGCAACAAGTATATTTTATTCAACACATGGGAGCCAATGTGAACCTTGGCAACATCGCAGAGAATGAAGTGATTCCACTTGAATGCTTGAGAAGAGGTTTACGTGGTGATACCTTTTTTCAATTTCTTCCCGAGGAAATTGTGACCAAAATGAAACAATAAAACCACATGCACATCTCAGCGCAAAACTACAAGCAATGGTTGGATGAAGGAAAGGTTCATCAATTGATTGACATACGTGAAGACTACGAAATAGAAAACTGCACTTTGAATGGGTTTCACATTCCAATGGCAGATGTAATGAATCAGCTTCACCTCATTTCAGAAGGAGTCGTTGTAATACATTGCAATAGCGGCAAGAGAAGCGACGCCGTTGTTTTTGCATTGCGTCAAAAACTTCAACGCCTCAATATTCATTCTTTGGAAGGAGGAATACAACATTTTGTCAACTTGTATTTACCTGAGCAAAATTGCGCGATATGAAAGAATTGCTCGATATATTACTGCACATTAATGACCACTTGGATGCCTGGCTGCATCTATACGGTAGCTCATTGTACTTTATTCTATTTGCTATCATTTTCATTGAAACAGGATTGGTCATCATGCCCTTTCTGCCAGGAGATTCACTACTATTTGCTGTTGGAGCAATATGCGCAAGAATGGCCGACTCACCCGATCCCGCCATCACCCTATTCCCTTTGATACTCCTACTCTCTTTGGCCGCCATAGCTGGAGACCACAGTAATTACTTCATTGGAAAATATGCAGGAAGCAAAGTGGTGAATTGGAAAATTGGCGGCAAGGCATTGGTAAAAGAAAGTTACATTGCCAAGACACAAGCATTTTTTGATCAATATGGAACCAAAGCCATTGTGTTGGCTCGTTTTGTGCCCATTGTCCGCACATTCACACCGTTTGTTGCAGGTGTTGGAAACATGGATTTCAAGAAAAAATTCATGCCTTACGACATCCTGGGAGGCGTGCTTTGGATTTCATCCATGACCATCGCTGGATACATTCTGGGATCTCATGAATGGGTAAAGGCTCATTTTGAAGCGGTAGTATTGATCATCATTTTCCTATCCATCATGCCCATGATTCTTGCATACATTAAACATCTGATGGGCAAATCAAAATGATATTGAAATTTGGTTTAATAGGAAAATCGTTAGAACATAGTTTTTCACCGCAATATTTTGCCCATAAATTCAAGTCTTTAGAATTGGGGCACACCTACCAAAAGATTGAGGTATCAGATTTAACCAACTTACGGGAAATTATACAAAATTTGGGATTGAATGGGTTCAATGTAACCATTCCATTCAAAGAAGATATTATTTCACAATTAGATGAGTTATCCGATGAAGCCATATCCATTGGGGCCGTCAACTGTGTTGCTATAAAAAACAACCGATGGATAGGGCACAATACCGATGTTGGCGGATTTGAAAAAAGTATTCTTCCCTTTCTAGAAAATCATTACCCCAGAGCATTAATCATAGGAACAGGTGGAGCGTCAAAAGCTGTGGCCCATGTACTCAAGAATAAAGGAATTGAAGTATTTTTTTTGAGCAGAACCCCCCACCAAAATAATCACCTTGATTATCACAGTGTTGATGCATCAAGTCTCATCCACTTCCCACTTATCATCAATTGTACCCCAATAGGTACATGGCCTGATGTGGATGAAATGCCCTCTCTACCCTACAATGGTCTAACAAAAAGTCACTATTTGTTTGACTTAGTATACAACCCTTCCGAAACCAGATTCATGAAAGAGGGAATTAAAGTGGGATGCCAAGTACAAAATGGACTTCGTATGTTGGAGATTCAAGCAGATTTATCGTGGGAAATTTGGAATAAATTACACACCGCTTGATCACTGATTGGTCAGAAAAATGAAAATCAACAACAAAACATTTTGTTTATTTTAGAGAATAATTTCACGAAAAAAGGGAACCCATCTGCTTTCTAGGCAGACAAAAAAAACCAATGATAAAGCACTGGATCAACAATAAAAAAAACAGTTGGCGATCAGAGTTTGCAAAAAACATGCGAACGCTTATGGCAGGTACCGTTTTGAGTCAACTCATTGTTGTCGCCTTTACGCCCATACTCAGTAGAATTTTCACCCCAGAAGATTTCACTACCTTAGAACAATTCACCATGCTCCTCAATATCTTGGTTGTTGTCATTACTGGTAAGTATGAATTTGCCATCATGCATCCAAGACAAAAGGAAGATGCGCGACACTTGCTTTTCCTGTCTATCGTTTTGGCTTTAATCGGAAGCACTGCGGTGACATTCCTAGGATTACTTTTCTCTGAACATATTGGCAATTATTACAACAACCCCAATTTTGGCCAAATATTCTGGGTTTTAGGACCATGCTTGTTTGCTTTTGCAGTATTCAACAGTACTTCATATTGGTTTAGTCGACAAAAAAAATATATTTATTCTTCAACCTCTAAGATTGTCAATTCCACTGCCAGTGAACCGATAAAAGTGCTCTTATCTAAATTCAGCATTGGGTCCTCAGGGCTCATTATTGGCACAACGCTTGGCCAAATCATTGGTGCCGTCTATAGTTTTTTCCAATTTAAAAAAAACGAACCCAAAGGGTTCAAAGACATTGATTTCTACACACTGAAACAAAATGCTAAACGCTACAAAGACTATCCAATGATTAGTATCTGGGGAAGCATATTGAATAGACTTGCTCAATGGGCTCACATTGGAATATTTGCACAATTCTATGGACTTGTTGCCATTGGTTGGATGGCGCTTTCCAGAAGAATTGTTCAAGCTCCATTGAATATCATTAGCGGAAGTTATAGCCAAGTTTTTTTTCAGAAGATTTCAGAAATTGAAGATCCCATTGAACTAAAAAACAAATATTACAGTGCGCTGAAACAATTAGCTGCATTATCATTGGGAATTGTCGGTATCGTTTACATCATACCCGATGCAACAATAGGTTGGATTTTTGGTGAAGCTTGGCTGCCTGCGATCAACTATTTGAGAATACTTACTATTTGGTATGCTTTCAATTTTGTAACCTCGTCATTGTCCTTTGTTTCCCTGAGAATTGAGATGCAACGTGTAGCGTTTCTGCTTGACTTGTTACACTTTGTCATCATTTATGGATGTATCTTCTGGGCCTATCAGCTTCATTGCGATGAGTTTGAGGCCACTCAGATATTGGTTTTATCCAAAGCAGCATATTTCACCATTAATGTCCTTGTGGTATCCCTGCGATTAAATCGGTATGTCGATGAACAAAAATAAATCTGTCGTTTCCATCCTCCATACAACTTTCCAGAATGACAATCGAGTTCTGAGAATGGCACAATCCATTGAGGAGTGTGGTTTCAATGTAACCATCGTTGCATGGCAAAAAAATCAATTGCCCGCTGAAGAAACCATCGAAGGTATACAAGTGAACCGAATCAACCCTCCCTTCAATCAATACAAACGACGGAATAAACTGAATGGATTGATTCAATTTGTATCATTCAGTTGGATGGCGGTCTTACAATACAGGAAGAAAGACATCTGGCATTGCAATGATCTTGAAGGCTTATTCATAGGACTTTTGGCAAAAATTTCTAGACCAAAAATAATACTCATATACGACAGTCATGAGTTGCAAAGTGGTCGGTTAGGACTATCCAAAGGAATGCAGGCCATGATTAGACTGATAGAGAGAATTGCCATTCCCCTCACCCATTGTATGATAACAGTTAGCCCGGGGATAGTTCAATATTATTCTGCAAAATTCAAACAGAAAGTACATTTGATTCGCAACATTCCGAACAGAATGAAAATTGTAAAAAATGACTACTTTCGAGATTTATTCAAACTCCCATTAACCACTAAAATATTCTTATATCAAGGAGGTTTGGTTCCAGGCAGAGGAATTGAATTGCTCATGGACACTTTTGAAAAAAGAAGGAACAATGAAGCCATTTTAGTCATCATGGGAGATGGTAAATTGGCCCAAGAAGTAAAAGAACGTTCAGAACGTTCATTCAATATTTATTATCATCCAGCAGTGCCCTACAGCAGAATAGCGCATTGCACAAGTAGCGCAGATATTGGATTTAATATGGCTCAAAATAATTGTTTAAATCATCAATATTGTTTACCCAACAAGTTGTTTGAGTATATACAATGTGAGTTACCTGTCATAAGCAATGACCTAGAGGATTGTAACAATCTCATCCGTCACTATCAGATTGGTGTTATCATTGAGGAATATACGGAATTCGGGGTAAATAAAGCCATCAATGAATTTCTAGAAATGGACGATGAAAAGATTCGAATCAATTGCATAGAAGCCAAGCAACAATTGGAATGGGAGAAAGAAAAATTACAACTCCAGCTCATCTATAATTCCTTGTTTGAAGTGAGATGAAGAAAAATTTGGGATTCATATCAACGACCAAAATGGCATTTTCCAGCATCATTGGACAATTGATAACCTATTCCATGATGCCCATCTTATCTCGTATTTTTGATGCGCAGGCCTTTTCGTTATACGCAGACTTTTTTGCATGGGTAGTACCACTTTCCATTTTGATATCACTGAGAATAGAATATGCCATACCCGCTCAATCAGATAAAAACAATCAGTTCTCCACGGCGTTTGATGCAATTGCCATTTCAATTATCAATACGGTTATTTTAAGCATTCCATTTACCGCTTATGCCTTATTGATCAAAACTGAAGTTTGGTATTATGCACTCATCCCATTGGCGTCATTACTCAATACCCTTCCACAAATTTTATTTTTTTTAGTTACCAAACAACAAAAAACCAATCAGGCCGGACTCTATAGAGTTGCCAACAGTTTAAGCAACCAAGTCATTAGTATTTTCTTTGGCCTTTTGCTCAAAGATGTCTTAGGGCTTATCCTTGGATTTATCCTTGGTCAAATGATCGGTGTATTGATTTTAAGCTTTGGTCACATTCAAAATATTTTACAACAAAAAAGAAAATACATATTTCGAGAATGGGTTACCCAATACAAAGCGTTCATTTACTTTAACACTCCAATGGGAGTGATTGAGGTCATGCAAATCAGCGCCATTATTGGTTTCATTGGTTTTTATTATGGTGATCCCCTTCCTGGATATTTCTATTTGGTTTGGCGGGTATTACAAGCACCAATCAATCTCATTAGTAACAATGTTTATCTGGTTCAATACCATCATTGCTCAGAGCTCAAAAATCAACAATTACCCTATGACCACCTTGTAAGAAATCAGTTTTTCTTGTTGTTCATTTTTGCATTGCTTTTCACAATAACCATTTTGTTCTTTGGTGAGGCTATTTTTTCCACCTTTTTAGGCGATCAATACCAACAAGCAGGAATCATTGCAAAATATGTGATTGTTATTTTTGCGATGCAATTTGCTGTTAATCCATTTTCTTTTGTGGCCATTTTGGAAAAGAAACAATCCACTCTATTGCTCAGATTTACACTACAATTTTTGATTCATTCCGCTAGTTTCATCATCTTGTCCACTGCTCAAGTGCGCTTTGAAAATACCCTTCTTATCTACTCCAGTATTGGAGCATTTTTCCACATTCTTAATTTCCTTTGGTACCACAAACTGGCTAAAAATGCAAACTAAAAAAAACATATGGTTTGTTTCGCAATATGCAGGTGGACCTGGTATTGGCATGCAATATCGACAATATCTATTCTGCAAACATCTTCTGATTAAAGGGCACCGTGCTTCAATCATCAGCTCCAGTTTCTCGCATCTCTTCGATAACTCACCACAACCCGGAGGGCAATGGATTGAAAACATCTATTATCATTTTGTACAAACACCCAAGTACAAAAAATCCATTTCAATTGGACGATTTTGGAATATGCTGATATTTGCTTTGAAGATCTTTTTTTTAAAGGACAAGGAGCTAGGTCAACCAGACTTAATCATTGTATCTTCTCCATCCATGCTCCCGATTGTTGCAGCCTTGAGGTGGAAGAAGAAATTCCGATGCAAAATATTTTTTGAGGTAAGAGATATTTGGCCATTGACTCTTGAGGAATTGGGAAATCTCCCTAAATTTCACCCATTGGTTGTATTCATGCGCTATTTCGAAAAATTGGCTTATCGAAAAAGTGATAAAGTACTTTCACTTTTGCCCAATGCTCAACCCCATTTCATTTCCTCTGGAATGGCCAGCCACAAGTTCAAATATCTTCCCAATGGGGTGGAGAATCTTTCCCTTGACCTTCACAAAAACAAACTTCTCATTCCTAACATTCCGCAAGATGCCTTTGTAGTTGGATACGGCGGCAGTGTTGGCAAAGCCAATGCTCTTCACTATTTGGTAAAGGCTGCCGAGCTACTAAAAGACAGAATAAAAATACACTTCGTCATCATTGGTAAAGGGGATCAACAAAATCTTCTTCAAGAATTATCCAAGAACTTATCCAATGTTCACCTCTTGCCGCCTGTAGAAAAAAGTAATTTTCTAAGTGTCTTGAAGACTTTTGATCTTTGTTACATCGGACTGGAAAAAGAACCCCTTTTTCGATTTGGGGTGTCACCAAACAAACTTTATGATTATATGTTGGCCAAAAGGCCTATCCTATTTGCCATTGATTCTGGCAACCAACCAGTACAAGATGCAGCATGCGGATGGTCTGTTGATGCAGGAGATATAGCTGCCATCGCGCATGCGATTGTGGAGGCCTCAGAAACAAGTACTGAACAATTAGAACAAATGGGAAATAATGGCTATCATTACGTCATCAAAAACCATAGTTATGATGTTCTTTGTGAAAATATTATCACATGGCTGGAAGAGTAAACACGTGCTATCCCTCACTCTTATTTGCGTGACAATTCAACTCTTCAGCCAAAATTCTATTGTACTTCAAACCAATTGGCGCTATTCCATTGCCAATGAGAATAATTGGCAACCTGCTAAGGTTCCCGGAAATATTTTTTTAGATCTTGAAAAAAACAAAACCATTCAAAATCCATTATTGGGAACCAATGAAAAGGATGCACAATGGGTTAGTCAACAAGACTGGGAGTATATCTTAACCGACATCGAATTACCCGAATTACAACATGGACAGCACTTTCAGCTGGTTTTACCAGAATTGGATACCTATGCGGACGTATACTGGAACAATCAAATAATGCTGCGCGCAGACAACAACTTTAGGACATGGCGAGTGGACCTTTCCCAAATAGAAAACAAAAATCAACTGCGCATTTATTTTCACTCCCCCTATAAAATTGCCCGCGAAAAATTAAAAAATCTTCCTTATCCCTTGCCGGGAGATAGTATTCGTGCTGTTACTAGAAAACCGCAATACGAATTTGGATGGGATTGGGGACCTTCTCTTGCGGGTTGTGGAATTAAAAAACAACCTCGCATTGATGTGCTCGAAACCATTTACGCCGTTCAAGATTACCTAATTCTTGCAGATGAAGCTGAGGAGGAAGCGGTGTTCCATTTGAAACTAAATTCTCCCGTTGAACAATGTAACCTCACCATCTTTCACCAAGAGAGTGACTCTATTGTCCTCTCTCAAAAATTTTCTAACACGCAGGATTTTGCACTTGCTTTCAAACCCATCACCAAAACCAAATGGAGAGTAGGCAAGGAAAACAAGCTAGACACATATTCCATTGTTGTATCTAAAGACAATGATGTTATTTATCAAAAACAATTCAAATTACTACCAAGAAGCATTGCGCTTTCTCAAAAAAAGGACCAATGGGGAAAAGAATTTTACTTCATTGTCAACGGTAAAAAAACATTTATCAAGGGCGCCAATTACATACCCATTCAATATTTCCATGAACAAGCCGATACTGAGGACTATAAGCTTTTGATTGAAAGGTGCAAGCAAAGCAACATTAACATGCTTAGGGTTTGGGGAGGAGGAATTTATGAACCCGATCTTTTTTACGATCTCTGTGATGAGGCCGGAATCATGATTTGGCAAGATTTTATGTTTGCCTGCTCCATGTATCCTGGTGATGAGGGATTTATGGCCAATCTAAAAGCTGAGGTGACCGAACAAATTCAACGTCTGAGTCATCATCCTTGTATGGCCCTTTGGTGCGGAAACAATGAAAACAGCGAAGGTTGGGAAAGGTGGGGATGGCAAATGGGATTGTCAGATAAAAGAAAAAAGCAAATTAAAAAAGCATACGATGATGTATTTCACAACTTACTTCCCAATGCGGTGAAAGCGTTTGCTCAAATTCCTTATTGGCCTTCCTCTCCATTGTGGGGAAGAGGGGATGAAAGAAGTTTAAAAGAGGGGGATTGTCATTATTGGGGCGTATGGCACGATGCAGAAAATTTTGAGGTGCTCATGACCAAAATACCCAGATTCATGAGTGAGTATGGTATGCAAAGCTATCCCAACAGTAGAGTGATGAATGAAATGTGTAGCAAAGGAGTCTATCATCCCAAAGACGCTGGTATTCTGCAACATCAAAAGCACAGTAGGGGTTTTGAACTCATGCACCAATACATGCAATATTGGCATCCAACTGGAGAAGTTCTTAACCACGAACAATATGGACTTCTAACGCAGTATGTGCAAGCAGAAGGAATGACCATGGGCATTGAGGCACAAAGAAGACACATGGATAAGTGCGGAGGAACAATGTTTTGGCAACTGAATGATGTATGGCCTGCATTTTCTTGGAGTTCCATGGACTGGCATTTTGAACCAAAACCATTCATGACTCAATTAACTTATGCGTACGCACCTTTCCTGGCATCAGGAGAATGGAATGGAAAAGAATGGAGTTTGTATATCATCAATGAAGACGCCGCACTCAAAGAAGTCACCTTACATATTCAATATTTTGTAAAAGATGCGGTTCAGAAGGATTGGTATCAAACTGTCCAGATACCTGAAGGCAGCAACGTTGTATTTAAGACCAAAGAAATTACCCACCATACAGATGCGTACTTCATTGTTGAATGCCTGCATTCGACACTTCCAAATGGCAATTACCGGAGACAGTTTAAATCAAAAGGATTGTCCAATGAATTCTTGGTACCTTCTATTGAAAACAATACATGGATTTGTAAGCCCCTCTTCAAAGATTAAGGAACTTCAATCTGTAGGGTTCTTGATTCATCTGGCCCTTCTGCAGTGGCTCTATTTTTACCAGATGCCAAAATCTTGTAGATTGATTGCATGCTTTTATTTCCGTCTCTAATTTCAATCATATAGGATTGATCCGCGATGATTTGAGTTACCGCAACCCCATTCTTGTCTGTCATGGCCTTGGCTATCTCGACACCATACTCATCCATCCAATATACCATCAATCCTTTGATGGGTTTACCTCTTTTGGTTACAATACGACCCCACGCTTGGGTATAGTTGTTCACCAACTCTGTATTTCCAATCATGGCATAGTTAGAAATGTCAACACTATAAATGTCTCTCTCTCCTAAAGAATTATCAAATTCAGCGGCTAAAAACATGGTCTTGTTGTCACTGGTGATGGACAATGTAGATTCTTCATTCACTGTATTGATGGGATAACCAATGTTCATGGGTGGTGTCCATGAACCATTGACAAACTCTGATTTAAAAATATCATAACCGCCCAAAGACAAATGTCCATTTGAAGCAAAGAAAACTACTTTTCCATTTGGGTGAATAAAAACAAATTTCTCGTCACCAGGAGTATTGATTACATTCCCCATGTTCTTGGGTTCCGACCAATTTCCATTCACCCTCTGGCTAACGTAAATATCACCACGGCCATAACCTTTTTCCCTTTCACTAACGAAATACAAAAACTGGCCATCCGCTGTAATCGATGTTGAACTCTCAAACCTATTCTTTGTGTTGATAGGGTAGGATAATGAAACAGCCTCACCAAATTCTCCAGAATTTACATCGCGCTGAGAAAAGAAAATATCACCCGCCACTTTACCATCATTCTTGTACACATACATTCCATTTCCATCTGGAGCAATACTTAATATCCCATCATGGGTTTCTGTATTTACTTTACCCTCTACCTTTTCCGCTTCCATCCAATTTCCGGACGCATCTTTTTGACTAAAAAAGATGTCCTCATAGAATTTATAATCCCCCTTCTCATCCACATTACCGCCCGTTGTAGAACTTCTTCTTGAAGTAAAATACAATTTACTTCCATCTGCCGTTACACTTGGCGAGTACTCTTCATAACGTGAATTGATCTCTTTTCCTAAATTTTGAATGGTCACCGGAACAGGTTTGGACATCATGGATTTGGCGTATTTGCATTCTTGAATGAATCGCTTGGTTTCAGCAAATTCAGGACTAAGGGGGGCTACATCTTTTAGATACTTTTCATAATAATCTACCGCCTTATCCAATTCTGCCAATCGATGATAGCACTTGGCATAAAACAAATAACCTTCAGGTGTAACAAAAGACTGAGTTGCCATGGCCTTGTTGTAGTATTCCAATGCTATTTTATATTTCTTTAAACGATAATAACATTCGGAAGTACCGTTCAAAGCCATAAAGGATACAGAATCAATGCTCAATACCTCACGAAAATCAGTCAACGCTCCTCGGACATTATTGTTATCTAATTTACGTTGCGCGGAGGATAATTTTGCTGGAATCATGGCCTTGTCCATCACGGATACGCCATTGGTATCTATTTGAGCTGATACAACATTCATCGAACACACCCATACAACAAACAAAAATAAATTCTTCATTTCAATAAGATTATAGGACGAAAGTAACCAAAGTTATGCACCTTTGGTTTGATGAATTAGAAGAGAAACTAACTTTGTCATCAACAATGCGAAATACAACAGAGAGCAACAGCCACTATGATAATTTGGATGAATTATCATCGAAACAGTTATTGGAAATCATCAATCGGGAGGATCAAAAAGTACCTTTAGCCATTGAACCCATTATCCCCGATATAGCCGTTTTGGTTGATGAAATAGTCTTACGGATGAAAGAGGGTGGTAGACTTTTTTATATGGGAGCAGGGACCAGCGGACGTCTCGGGATAGTGGATGCCTCTGAATGTCCGCCTACGTATGGTGTCCCACATGATTGGGTTATTGGCATTATTGCGGGTGGAGATACAGCTGTCCGATATCCTGTAGAAGGAGCAGAAGATTCAACGGAACAAGGCGCATTGGATTTAATGGGATATTCTCCAGATAAAAATGACACGCTCATTGGTATAGCGGCGAGCGGTAGAACGCCATATGTTCTTGGTGCTTTGGAAAAGGCCAATGAGTTAAAAATGCTCACCGCATGTATCACTTGCAATCCTGGCAGCCCTGTTACGCAAAACGCCCAACATCCATTGGTAGCGGAAGTAGGGCCTGAGGTAGTCACAGGTAGCACCAGAATGAAATCGGGAACTGCACAAAAATTGATTTTAAATATGATCTCAACTTCAGTCATGATAGGCCTAGGGAGGGTTAAGGGAAGTAAAATGGTGGATATGCAATTGACCAATGAAAAATTGGTGCTGCGTGGTATTAGAATGGTAAAAGAACAAACCGGTGCAACGGATGAATTGGCCAAAGAAATCCTTCTATCACAAGGAAGCGTAAGAAAGGCTGTTGAATTTTACAACAACAACCATGCATGATATTGAACCCTATTACGGTTGGCGAGATTTCTATGTAGCCAGTGAAGATCCCAACTCTATTTTCTATAACCGGTTGTATTCCGAATTTGAATTTTCCAATAAAATTTACGATTACTATATCCATCCTCAGTGGGACCACATGGATAGTCAAACCCTATTCTTGAAAATATTGTTCGTAGACTATGATGATCAATTTGCCATCATCGAACTGATTGGGGAGTGGAATGACTTGCTTTACAATGACATCATGTTGCTTAAACGTGAAATAGCCGATCATCTCATAGAGAGCGGGGTAATTAAGTTTATATTAATTGGGGAAAACGTTCTCAACTTTCATCCCTCGGACGACTGCTACTATGAGGAATGGTTTGAGGATGTGCAAGACCAAGATGGTTGGATATGTATGCTCAATTTCCGTGATCATGTACTCAATGATTTCTCCCAAACCAATATTGATCAGTACTTTATTGCCGGTGGAAAACTTCAAGAAATGAGTTGGAGAACCCTTCGTCCTGAGATACTTTTTGAGCGCGTGCAGCAATTGGTACTAAAAAGAATCGGATAAATCAGTGGTCTGCAAAACTAACCGAAAACACGTAGTTTGCAGACCACCAATTTTATAGAAAGATTTACCTAGTAAATGTAATCACATCCTTTACAAATAACTTTGCCATTAATGGCCATTAATTTTTATTTTTGAACATGGCCAGAATCAAACACCAAATTTCGGACTCCCAGATTCAAAAAATAAGGAAAAATCTTAAGTCCGTTTGCTCTAGACCCATTGAGTTCCCTTCCGATTGTAACCAATTGGCCAAGCAAATATTTCAGGTTACCAACTCCTATATCAGTGAAACCACACTGAAACGCTTTTTTGGATTCATTGCTTCTGATTTTTCACCTTCTTATGAAACCATCCGAACCATCGAACGGTTTATTCAATTAAAACAAAACTATCAGCCCAGTGTATCATCTGAATTTGTTCTTTCTTTTTACAGTCCCTCCCACTTTGAGCGTTTAAACCCTGGAGACACCAGTTTTCATGCCGCTTGCAGAAGTATCGCCATCGAGCTTAAAAACAATCCTGCATTGTTTGAAAGTGTTATGATTCCTTTGGCACAGTCTAAAATGGGACAACAATTCTATTATGAACTATTTCCTGATTACAGCATTTTATCAGAATTCCAGTTCAGAGGATATGAGTACTTTCTTGAATATGCCAATTATTATGAAGCTCAGATATATGGACGTTGTGTATTATTCATGAAACATTTTTTTGATCAAAATAATAAAGCAATGGGAAAGATGGTTCAAGAGGTAAAGCACCGGTATGTGCCTCGAAAAAAATTACATCCTTTTGTTCGCGGTAGAGTGTTTCAGGTTCAACTCATTTTGGCCTCAGAACAAAAAGAAAAAAAAATTGATGAACTATTGGCAGAAATTTGGAAAACGGAGAAAAAAATGCCAAGACAAGCAGAAGGAAATTTCCTTGAATTCCCGGGGTTTCACTATTTCTGCTGTGATGGTTTGTACCACGCTCAATGCTGGCACGACTTATTACAAATGAGTCGGATTGCATTGGAAGATTTTGCAAAGCACAAGCAATTTGAATGGAAGGGATATTATAATCAGTTTTTGATTTACCAATGTTTCGCCTTGGTTTATTTGAAACAACAAAAAAAAGCTTTGAGACTTTTCGGACAAATCAAGAATACAGATTTCTATTTTATCACCAAAGAATATTACTTACGGCTCTACAATCTTTTGGGCGTGATTTTGAAATCCGAAATTTTGGAATAACTTGGTGTCCACAACCAAATGAAAAAATCATCTGTCCGCGATAGTCTTCCGCTTGGGTTTGTTGAACAACAACTGACCAAAAAACCTTTGGAGAGTTTGGATGATTTTACCGCACGCATCAAATTGCACCTCATTCAGCAACTAACAGAAATCAAACAAGCCTCTTTGAGGGAAGAACTTCCTGTGATTAGACCTCTGGCCAAAAGTATCATGATGGGAATGCATGTATTGAACGATCACAGCGCTGATGCATTACTTCACAAGATTCAATCATTGTGCAGCAAAATGCAGGATTGGAAAGAAATTGAGACCTGCATAACGGAATTGTGCGAAATGACACAACAGCTTAAAACGAATGAATAAACAAAAAAAAACGCCCTAACAAGAGCGTTTTTTTGCGGAAAGGGGGGGATTCGAACCCCCGGTAGGGTTTCCCCTACGACAGTTTAGCAAACTGTTGGTTTCAGCCACTCACCCACCTTTCCTTGGGTTTTCCTGATTAGAGGAATGCAAAAATACGTCAAATGGGTGCTTTTTACAATCAAAAAAAAAGGGAAATGAAAAAAAAACCTTTGCAGAAAAAAAAATGTCTGAATAAAAACAATTTTGTTTAAATTCGCATCCCGTTCGGGGTGTAGCGTAGCCCGGTATCGCGCCTGCTTTGGGAGCAGGAGGTCGTAGGTTCGAATCCTGCCACCCCGACAAAATAAGGGACGACACAAGTTGTCCCTTTCTTTTTAGATCTCGTAGCTCAGTTGGATAGAGCATCTGCCTTCTAAGCAGACGGTCAGGGGTTCGAATCCCTTCGGGATCACTAAGAGAATAAAAAGCCCTCAATGATTTGAGGGTTTTTTGTTGGGGATTATTTTGTCAAATGCAGGTATCCACCTTCATTGACCACCATTTCACTCTTCCATTCATCTCGCCATGAAACCCAACCCCAACGCTCATTGAGCATAACCTTTCTTCCGTCGGGTACATGGACCATCACTTCGATGCTCTGTGCTCGATATGGAATACCCTCTGGAATTTTGAAATAAGGATTCAAGGTCAAGGTATTGTTGGTCCAATTGAATTGATAATCCAATTGACTGGCTCTGGTACCTGCTTGAGATAAATTTCTACCTCTTGCGGATTGCACTACTTCAATCCAATAATTATCGCGATCCGTATCCATCAACTTCACCTCTACATCTGCGCTGATGACTCTTGATCCACTCTCCATGGATACCATATCCAACACATCCTCTTCTTCATTGCTTCTACCAATGAAATAAGGATCGTTGGCAATGTTCAAATAAAGCGTATCGCCCGAGTTAATAGGAGATTCTATGGTCTTTGAAACAACACCCTCCGTGTCAAATTCCTTTCCCAATCTTATTCCAGTGTACGTGCAAATCAATAACCCTGTGATGAAGCAAAGGGTGGAAAACAAATAAATCCATTTGCGTTGCAACTTCAAACCCAATAAATAATGCATTCCGGTATACAACAAACTCACCGCCGGCGCCAATACAATCAATCCAATTCCGGTCAGCATATATTCTCCAATTCCGTCTGGTGCTACCCAAGAAGTGAAATCGTGGATATTCCCTCCAAAAAAAATGAACTCACCACCTTCTGACCAAGCCATGAATATGGTAATAAAAAACAACAAAGCAATTCCAAAACTCAAGAGAACAAAACCAACCAGTAACCTAAAAAATCGCCAGATAGTGCTGGTTTTTGCATTTCCTTGAATACTATCCTCCAATTTCCTTCCCCAGCGCTTGACATTCCTATTGGCTCTATTGGCCTCTGCCTTGACGTGTTGCTGAATGTTATCCAAGTTAACGGCATTTCCACGCATCATCAACTTTTCTGAAGTAGTCTTTGCGGCTGGTATAACAGCCCAAGCAATCAAATAGGCCATGAAAAAAGTTCCAAATGACACCAACAAAAGAACAACCATTATGATGCGCAATACCACAGGATCCCAACCCAAATAATAACTCAATCCAGAGCACACCCCACCAATGGCGGCATCATCTTGATCTCTGTAGATTCTGCGACGTGGATGCCCCTCTAACTCCTCATCTTGAAGAGATTGTCTTGTTTTACCCGACTTGTTTGCATCCCCATTGATTTCCGCAAAATCACCCATGATAACCGTTATACCTTTGATTTCTTCTGCATCCACAGGAAAGGCTTTTATCAACCGGTTCTGTTGTAGTAATTCTCCTATTCTGGTTTCTATATCTTCTAAAATCTCATCCTTGCTTTCCTCATGGGCAAAAACATCATTCACCTTATCCAAGTAATGCTTTAAAAATTCATAGGCCTCCAATTCAAAAGGGAAATTGTAAGGTCCCAACTGTACATTGATTGTCGTCTTCATGGTTTTGTTAATTCTTTAACGGCATTAGATAATTCATTCCAGGTTTTGCTCAACTCTTTTAAAAACAACTTGCCCTCAGGAGTTAAAGCGTAATATTTACGGGGCGGTCCTTGGGTACTTTCCTCCCAACGGTAATTCAATAAACCTTCATTTTTTAGACGAGTAAGAATAGGATAAATGGTTCCCTCTACTACTATCAATTGTGCTGATTTTAGTGCTGAAAGCAAATCGGAAGGATAGGCTTCCCCTTTCTTTAAAACGGACAGGATACAATATTCCAGTATCCCTTTACGCATCTGTGCTTTTGCATTTTCAATGTCCATCCTTGAATGATTAGGTGATGCAAAGATATAAATTAAAACCAGTACTATGCAATACAAAATACTGTTAAAATAAAAACAAGACGCCAAAAAGATGAGCGCGATATACCCCGGATAGTAGTGAAAAGCCCGCAGGGCGCGGAGCGCACGAGGACTTGAAACGGATAGCCGGACCAGGTCCAAAAAAAAAAGGTGCAACCTGTGCACCTTTAATAAAAAAAATATTGGTTTAGCCCCATTGTGCGATAAGGCTTCGGGTATTGTGCAAATTGGTTACTTCAGGATTCAGCACCATCACGGGAATGGCTGCATTATTGGTGATGACCTTCTGCTCTGCATCCGATCCAAAAGCATGAATCAATTTCTCATTGGCAAAGTTCAAAATACAAATCAAATCTGTCTTGGAATTTTTTGCGTGTTCAACGACTTGATCGGCAAAAGCCCCCCCCTTGTTCTGCGCCACGGTGGACTGATAAGGAATACCTCTTTCTTCAAAATATCCCTCTGAATAGGCCATGTTGCGCTCCAGTTGATTTCTTAAAAACTCATCGGACTCATTGGGAATGATAATTTCCACTTTGGCTTTGAATTTCTCAGCGATGTCTGCGGTATACTTAATTTTCTGTTTTGTTTCCTTGTGCAAATCCAAGGGAACCAAAATTTTCTTTACTCGGGGCTCAATTGCCGTGTTGTCTTGAACAACAATAAAGGGTGCTTTGGTATCGGTAATCACACGTAGTGCATGACTTCCTACCAAGTGCTGCAATCCCTTCATACCATGCGTACCCATCACCACGAGGTCTCCTTTTTCTTGCTCGACCAAAGCAGGGATGTCCTCAAAAATACTACCCACCTTCAAAATGGGTTGCGCCTTGACAGCAGTGTTCACATAATGGCGGTGTATCTGTTCATCCAATTGCTTTTGCGCATCCGCTTCATTGCCACCTTTTTTCAAAATATGCAATACAAAAACTTCCGCTTCTAGGGTTTTCTTGAGGCCAATGGCATAAGCCAAAGCTTTGTCTGACGTAGATGTAAAATCGGTTGGAACAATAATCTTAAACATATCTTTTCATTTTAATGCCACAAAGGCACGGTGTAAACTGCATCGTCTTGTTTCTCTGGAGTAATCAACATCACGGGAATCTCGGCATCATTATAAATCAATTCCTCTTCTTCTGCTCGTGGGAATAAGGTGTACAAATACTCATAGGCAAAATTGACTGCGCAAATCAAATCGGCCTGCACAGCAGCGGCGTATCTCACTGTTGAATGAATGAAGTTGCTACCGCTTTCTGTGTGCTCAATGCTCCACTTAATTTGTGCTGATTCAAATGCTGTCTCAACCTCTTTCAAGAGCGACTCATTGTACATCTCACTTTCTTGGGGAGGTGCAATTAAGAATATCTCTGACTGAAACATCTTGGCCAATTGAACAATAAAAGGAATTTCCTCCATGATCTGCGGTCTGAAATTGACCGGTACAACCACCTTTTGATAACCTTCAGGATGAATATCCTTGTGCTGCACAATGACAAAAGGCAACTTGGATTGCGATACAACCTTCAAAGCTAGACTTCCAGTAATCTTTTGCCATCCTTTCATGCCATGGGTTGGCATGACCACAAATTGACAAGACTCTCTGTTGGCTATTTCACCGATTTGATCCACAATGTCGCCCACTTCAACCAGTGAAGAAACCTCTCCTGCATGTATGCCCTGCAACTCATGCACCCATGATTGCATTTCAGATTCAGCTTTGGATGATTCATCAGCAGATTTTATTAAATGAAGGAGAACAATGTGTGCAGCATTGGGTTTAGCCAAAATTGCGGCGTGGTGCAAAGCAACCTTGCTCTCCTCTTTTAAATCACATGGGACCAAAATTCTATGAATGCCTTTCATTTTCATTCAGTAAAAATAAGGAAGTTCATGGGAAATAGTTTTGATTAAATTTGTGCGCAGAAGATGAATTCACTCCAATCCTTTTACGAACATCATTACCCCAAAGTAATTGCGTTACTGACCCAAGAATTGGACAGTAGATATGCCTACCATGGTTTGCGACACACCCAAGACGTGATTGAACAATGCGTTCAAATTGGACAGGCGTTGGGTTGCTCAGAGGAGGAAATTGATTCATTAAAAATAGCTGCACTTTTTCATGACTTGGGTTTTTTGAATGTTCGCAAGGGGCATGAAGAGGAAAGTGCTAAAATGTTTAGAGCGTCTGCAGATGGCGTTTTAGCATTGAATTTTATTGAGATCATTTCATCCTGCATTCTGGCGACTACGATGCCACAGAATCCAAAAAACAAATTGGAACAAATCATTTGCGATGCAGACCTTGACTATTTGGGTCGGGGAGATTTTCCTGCTATCAGCTTAGATCTTTTCAATGAGATGTTGGCATGTGGGGAGCTGGATGATCAGCGCAAGTGGGATGAAATACAAGTTGTATTTTTAGACAAACATCAATTTCATACTGCTTACAATCAAGAACGCAGGAACCAACAAAAACAGCAACATCTGTTGGACATAAAGAAGCGGATTAACGTTTAGCAATAACACGATAGAGCATTCGCTCTCCCTTTCCCTTCAGCATCACATTCCCTACTGGTTCTGTAATGAAAACGTTTTCAATCAAAGTAGCTGTGTAGTCTGTGATGGTCACGCGCATGCTGGTTCCTGCGCTTTCGACACGTGCCGCAATGTTGACATCATCTCCCATCACGTCATAAATAAACCTTGATTTTCCAACGATACCAGCAATGACACTACCCGAGTGAACACCAATCCGACAGTTCCATTGAAGCATATTTTCAGCATTGCGTGATTCCAAATATTGAATAAAACGCAACCCAATTTCTACCATTCTTGCGGCATGCTCCTCATCATGCTCCAGCACGCCTGTTGCAGCCATATAGGCATCTCCGATGGTCTTGATGCGCGTGCCACCCAACTCGAAACAAATCTCATCGAAAGCAGTGAAAATCTCTGTCAACTCGTCAAACAATTTTTCAGGAGACAGAGTAGAACTGATGCTTGTAAATCCAACAAAATCACAAAATAGTATCGAAACGTTGGATCTCTTTTCTGGCAGGTAACGACCTTCATGGATGAGGGCATGAATGACCTTTTCAGGTAGCAAAATGCTCAACAACCTTTCGGATTTTTTTCGCTCTGCTTGCAACTCCAAATGTGTTTTAATCCTGGCTTTTACAATGTCTGGATTAAAGGGTTTGACAATAAAGTCAGCACCTCCTACTTGAAATCCTTTGGTCTCATCCGCTACTTCATTCAAAGCCGTTAGAAAAATAACGGGAATACCTTGGGTTATTGCATTGCTTTTTAATACCTCACAAACTTGGAACCCATCCATACCCGGCATCATGATATCCAACAGTATCAAATCTGGAGAAGGTGTTTGTTGTGCAATTTCTAAGGCCTTTTCTCCTGACTTGGCCACCTTAATGCGATACAGGTCTTTGAGTAATGCGGACAGCAATTGAAGATTCTCAACAGAATCATCAACGATTAAAAGGGTTGATTGTTCTATGTTGGTATTAACGCTCATTTTTCAAAATTTCCAATGCTTGATCAAATTCAAATTCATCAATCAAAGACATCACCTTTTTAAACAATTCCATTTGAGATTCATCCAACTGATAAACCTCCAGTATTTTATGACATTGATCCACTGCCTTGGTATCTTGTTCAGCCACCAAACGCGCCAACTCATTGATTCCGTAAATCCAATCTTCGCTGGTCATTTTTGGCTTCACCGCATCCTGCTGCTTCTCATCAGGAAGCTGCTTATTGATCCGTTTAATCAGCTCACTTACTTGTTCGATGATCCACTCTATTTGTTTGGTTTGAGGAATATTGAGCAATTTACCTGACTCTTGACTAACGGCCTTTAATCCATGGGACAGAGGATAAACCACTCCGTAAATTTCTTTGGCCCCAATATTTCCACATACTCCCGCCAATGTATGGAGCAAGGCCGCTAATTCCGCCAATTGGTGTCTTTCAACCATTGGCTTCATTTTGAGGGAGAGGTCGTTGTAATTTTTGACAAAAGTGGCCAGCAACTTCAAGTAAGCATCTTTCTTTCCACCAATCCTCCTGATGCCCTCTTCTGTATCCAGTCCTTCAATGATCAACTTTACATCATTGGCCTTGGTATCCACTAACGCTCCTTTGGCATCCATGCCTTTGATGTACTTCAATAATGCTTGATACAAAACAGGGGGATCAATGGGCTTGGTGATGTGATCATTCATTCCTGCTGCAATGCTCTTTTCCCTTTCACCTTTCATGGCATGGGCAGTCATCGCAACAATGGGCAATGATTTAAACCTTTGGTCTTCTCGTATTTTCCTTGTGGCTGTCAATCCATCCATCTCTGGCATTTGGATGTCCATAAGAACGGCATCAAATTCCATGGATTGTACTTTCTCCAAAGCCTCTCTTCCATTCCGTGCAGTGTGGACTTCAATATCGATATCTTTTAATAGCTCAATGGCCAACTCCAAATTGATGTCATTGTCTTCTACCAAAAGCACTTTGGTTCCTGTCAAAAATTGCTTGAACTGGGTGGTGTCTAAAACCACTTCAGCTTTGTTGTTGCCATTGCCTGTTTTCCCTTTGAGATGAAGAATGCTGTGTAAGCTATCATTGAGGGTAGAAATATTAATGGGTTTCAAAAGAACCCCATCCACCAATTTATTCTTTGCCGCCTCTTTCACAGATTCTAATCCGTATGCAGTGACCATAAGAATAGAAGGAACCTCTAACCCTTCCTTGGCCTTGATTTCTCTGACCAATTGCAATCCATCCATGCCTGGCATCTGCCAATCCACAACCATCAAAGTGAGTGGCTCATGGGACACTTGTTCTGTTTCAAAAATCTCTATGGCTTCAAATGCATCCTTGGCCACCAATACATTAAATCCCATGGTAGAAAGCATCTCGTGCAACACCATTCGTGCTGTTTCAGAATCATCTACCAATAAAGCCTTCTTGCCGCTCAACTCCATTTCACTTTCTTCAGAAAGCACCGATTCATTGCTCAAGTTAAAAAAGGCATTGAAATGAAATTTGGAACCTTTTCCTTGAACACTCTCGACCTCCAATTCTCCATCCATCATTTCCACAATCCTTCTGCATATCACAAGCCCCAATCCTGTTCCACCAAATTTTCTTGTGGTAGACAAATCCGCCTGTTGAAAAGGAGAAAATAGCCTCTTCACTTGTTCTTCACTGATACCAATTCCGGTGTCTTCTATGGCAAAATGAATGATTACTCCATATGGCAATTGCTTGACCAAATTGGCACTTAATTTCACCTCCCCCTTCTGGGTAAACTTGGCGGCATTGTCCGTTAAATTCAACAATACTTGGCGCAATCGAACGCTGTCCCCCAAAATGACAGGAGGAATATTTTTGTCAATTTGGGTCACCAACTCGACCTCATTCTTGCTTTGAAGTTTTACATTAACCGTATCCGACACTTCTGAAATCAATTCGTCCAAAAACAAATTGGTATGTTCTAAAGTTAATTTACCGGCTTCTATTTTTGAGAAATCCAAAATATCATCAATGATGCGCAAAAGATTCTTTGCGGACATTTCAATTTTTTGATTGTAGTCTCTTTGTTTTTCTGAAAGCTCTGTCTTCTTTAACAAATAACTCATCCCAATGATGGCATTCATTGGGGTTCTGATTTCATGGGACATATTGGCCAAGAACTCACTCTTTGCGGCGTTGGCAGCATCGGCCACTTCACGAAGCTTGGTCATCTCCACGTAACGCGCATCGGACTCTGCCGTTTTGCGTTTGGCGATATCCAATGCCTTTCCAGCAAAAGATGCTACAATGGCCAACACCAAAGGCGCCAAGTCCACAATCCACAAAGTGGGAGTGTACATCTGTTGGGCACACATACCCAAAACCGTAATCTCACCATCAGTAAAATAACATTCCCATACAGTAGCGACGATTGGAAAAATCAAACCAAACAGGAATCCATAAACAAAAAAGACCTTCTGGTCTTTTTTAAGTTTGGATCGCAGCCAAGCCACGGTTGGTGAATAATCGGTGAGATTGGCCATGGATTAAATCTGCTTGATCATTTGCGCAGTTATGTTCAACTTCACTTCTTCAGAAAGGGTAACACCGCCATCTTCCGTAGCGGCATTCCATAACAAACCAAAATCAGAACGCATGACAACAGCAGACATTTCAAAACCGGCCTTTACCTGACCCCATGGATCGATAACAGAACCCGTATATTCCGTGTCCAAAGTCAACGTTTTGGTAACGCCTTTCAATGAAAAGTCCCCCGTCAGCGCGTATTTATTGTTTCCCAAAGATTTAAAAGAGGTTGATTTAAAAGTCAATTTTGGAAATTTCTCAACTTCAAAGAAATCTCCTGATTTCAGGTGACCATCTCTTTGCTCGTTTCGGGTATTCACAGATTCAACATCCGCTTCAAAGGATATCTCTGCATCAGAAAAATCTTTTTCAGACGAATACATTTTGGCTTCAAATCTGTCAAATGTTCCAGATACGTTGGTAATCATTACGTGACGTACTTTGAAAACTATCTCGCTGTGTACTGGGTCAATTACCCAAAGTTGTTTGCTCATGTTGTGTTGTATTTATTTTCATCAAATATAAACTTATTCTTTAAGGTATTAGTTCTTTATCCAACGTTTTGTTGTTGTTCCCCTCTCATCCTGTAATCGGAGAACATAACACCCACGATTCCAATCTGCTGTATTGACTTGAACCGGACCTAGAATGATTTCCTCGAAGATCTTTTGTCCCAAAGCGTTAAAAACACTCAGAACTGACCTATCACTTGCATTGGTTTGAACATTTAGTAATGCATTACCCGGGTTAGGAAAAACAGACCAATCCTGAGAATCATTTTCATCCACCTCAATCACTACATCATCTCCTGTGTACAAACTTAAACCACCGCCGCTTTGACCCATCACCAGATCCCATGTTCCATCGCCGGTAAAGTCGGCCCAACCAACACTTGAACGATCCCCTTCCCTAATGTCCTGAAACGACTCATCCACCAAGGTTCCCTGCCCCACTGTGCCCGGTTCAAATTGATAATGATTGATGGTTCCGGTTTCATTTCCCAAGTATAAATTCCAGATCCCATTATTGTCTTTTACAACAAATGGAACACTAAAACCATCCAAACCAAGATAACTTGTAGCTTCAGCTCCGGCAACAGTTTCGGTTACCAATGACCATGATGGGCTCTGAGTTGAGCCTATATTCTTGTAATAATTGACATTTCCTGCTTTCTCCCCCGCAACCATATCCAACAACCCATCTTCATTCATGTCCACCAACTGAGGAGTAGCACTTTGACCCAAATCGATGACCGCGCCATTCACATCAGAAATGATTTGAGCATTGGCAAAGACCGGATTGACATTAGTTCCTGAATTGATCATTTTAAACAAATTACCATTCAATTCGCCTACCACCAAATCCCAATCACCATCCGCATCGATGTCTCCCAAAGCAGGATAAATATTCTGCCAATTTTCTTGGGATAAACCCAACCAATCAAAACTGGACCAGCGGAAAATTTGCTGACCTTCTGTTGTTGTATCATTCAAGAACAAATGCAACTTAGAACGATTGGTAAGCAAGTTGCGATCAAAATACCTCGCTGATAAAACGATGTCCATATCACCATCTGCATCGACATCATACGGAACGGGATGCGATCCGTGTCCAACATCAACCATTTGATTTTGTAAAAAAGACATGGACTGAAAACTCCAATCCGGATTCGTTTGTGTACCTTGGTTGACGTACATCCGAACTCCTTGCAGATCCTCTACCCCAAATATGGCATTGGGTGCAGCAAGCAAATCAGATACTCCATCATTGGTAACATCTACGTAGTAGGCGGCAGGAAACAAATACAAATCAATGGGAGGCCCTTGGGGAAAATTGTAAGCAACAGCCACTGCGCTGTCAGGACCTTGTGGAGTATCAGCCAAATAAATGGCCGCCATGTTGGATTCTGTAGCATCCCCTAAAACAATATCTTTGATTCCATTGCCATCCAAATCAATCATTGCAATGGTGCCACCCGTATGGCGATTGGCACTTCTAGGATCTACCACATTCAGAGAGCAGTTGAATTGATCCCCAATAAAAAGAGAAAAGCTTTCTGGCGCTTCTGAAACCTTACCAAAACATCGATTGGCACATACAAAGTCTGCCGAATTACAATTTCCATTTTCAACTTGAAGTGATTTGTAAAAGTACATACCTGTACTGGACTCTGTGTTGGAAATGATGTCCATATCACCATCATTGTCCAAATCCTCAATGGCCAACATATCAATGCTCATGGAATAAATAGGCGCTGTAAAAGGTCCTCCGCCCAAATCATAAGAGGACAGCAACATTTGTCCATTTTGAAAGGGTTCAAAAGACAAAGATCCGGTTAGATCCGTTGTATTTAAATACACTACAATCCCTGACTGAAAATTGGTATATATGTCCGGCAAACCATCACAATTAAAATCCCGAAGCAAAGCCCAGTTGCTCATGATGGGAAAAACATTCTGGTATTGCGGAGAATGGTACCAATACGATTGGCCCTGAATATCCGATGTCTGTAAAAAAGTTAAAACACGATTGGCCTGCCGATCAAAAACAAACAAGTCTTGAATACCATCTTGATTCAAATCAATATTGGAAAATTGCGGCGCATTTAATCCTCCTGCCCAGCCGTTGGAAATAAAGTAATCATCAATTTTGACGGGTATATTGTCATTACGCTGCAACCACTGTGCATCCAAGGACAGGGAAATCGCAAAAAGGATAAAAACAAAGCCACAAATTCTCTTGTACATTCATCGAAATTAATGAAATCTTTGCAAAAAAAGGAAGGCAATGGAAAATTTATGGATTGTTTTAACGCTTATAGCAACGGCAATAGGAATTACTTGGTTCATTAACAAAGAATGGAAACAAACCACTTTACGCAGAGAGCGCATGGAAACACAAAGAGAAAAGAACAAACTTTTCATCCCATTAAAACTATCTGCCATTGAACGTTTGACCATCATGTTGGAAAGAACCAAGCCTACCCATCTCATCTTAAGACAACCCGTCAACCAAATCACGGCCACTCAACTTCAACATGAATTGATGAAAAATATTAGAGAAGAATATGATCACAACATGGGACTTCAAATCTATGTGCATGCTTCCACTTGGAAGAGCATTGACTTGGCCAAAGAAAGTACCATTGAACTCATTAAAGTGGCCTTTCAACATGTTGGCCTAGAAGCCAATGCCATGGAGCTAAGCAGTACCATTTTCCAGCTTGAGGCTGAAACACAAAACAGTGTTATCCAAATTGCTTTGGACAAATTGAAAGAAGAAACGGCTCAGCTGTTGTAATTAGGCGTTGCGTTGAATACAATTCAAATCTTCAAAAGCCATCTTTAAACGATTCACAAAGGTTTTCTCTCCCTCTCTCAACCAAACGCGGGGATCATAAAATTTCTTGTTCGGTTTATCCGCTCCTTCGGGATTGCCAATTTGCGCTTTCAAATATTCTGACTTATTGCCCATGTAATCGCGAATTCCTTCTGTATAGGCCCACTGCATATCTGTATCGATGTTCATCTTGATGGCACCGTAACTGATGGCCTCTCTGATTTCCTCACGTGTGGATCCGCTTCCTCCGTGAAAAACAAAATGAATGGGTTTTTCAACGGTATTGTATTTCTGTTGAATGAATTGCTGAGAATTATTCAGGATGATGGGTTGTAATTTGACATTACCAGGCTTGTACACACCATGAACATTTCCAAACGCAGCTGCCACGGTAAAACGATGGCTTACTTTTTTCATGTGCTCGTAGGCATAGGCCACTTCTTCTGGTTGGGTATACAACTTACTGCTATCCACGTCTGAGTTGTCTACACCATCTTCCTCACCACCGGTAACACCCAATTCAATTTCCAAAGTAATGCCCATCTTATTCATGCGCTCAAAATATTGAACAGACAATTCAATGTTCTCTTCCAAAGACTCCTCTGAAAAATCCAACATATGGGAAGAAAAAAGTGACTTTCCAGTTCTTTCAAAAAAAGACTCTCCATGAGACAGCATACCATCCATCCAAGGCAATAGATTCTTGGCGCAATGATCGGTGTGAATAATAACAGGAACCTGATACAATGCGGCCAATTGATGAATGTGGTGCGCTCCGCTAACGGATCCAGCAATAGCGGCTTGTTGATCTGCGTTGGACAATCCTTTGCCCGCGTAGAATGCGCCACCTCCATTGCTGAACTGGAGAATAACAGGAGAGTTCACTTCTCTTGCAGTTTCCAAAACAGCATTCACACTGTTGGTCCCGATGACATTTACGGCAGGGATGGCATATCCTCTGTCCTTGGCATCATTTAATAGTTCGGTGACTTGATCTCCGGTAAGTACTCCTGGTTGAAAGCGCATTTTGTTGGGGTTTAGAACAACAAAAATAAGCAAAGCGCCTATTGAGACAAAAGTTGAATGGCCTTATTTCTATTCCGTTCAATTAAAAATAGCCCCGACAATTCCATTCTGTGGTCCCAATCATAGATACTGCCTTTGATGATGTTCAACAATGACAATTTATCATCCTCCAATTCAATATCTGTAAAAATCATCATCCATTGTTCTACAGTACAACAAGCCCCCTTTGATAACATCGAAATGATTTTAAGTTTCTGAGTAGTCATTGTAGCAGATTGTACTTCCTTCAAAAAAACGCCCCATTGATCTGCGTCCATGGGAGCTTGACAATTTTTCAATCCATGGTATACAGGATCTAAAGAAACTACCGTGGATGAATCCCATTCATTGGGTTGCCATGTATTCTCCCCAACCACCTGCCATTTCCATACATTCTTGATTTGTTGAAGTTCAAAATCTTGTGAAAAGCCATTTTTATAGACCAAACTTTGCACCACGGAATCTCCATTGGACAGGAGCGTAACAAGCTGAAACTTCTTTTCATTGGTTTCCCAATCAAAACCCAATCGATGTACTGGATAGATATTCATGGGATGTCCATTGACTTTTAAGACAAAAGCATTGGAGGCTTTAAAATCCAACCTCATTTGGGACTGGACAGTTAAAGAAATGAATAAAGTATAAACAAAAACAACCCAACTTCTCATACCCCTTCAATCCAATTGATATCTTTTTTTAATAATTCTTGTGTTCGCCACTCATCGCTATTTTCTTCCGGTACAAAATTGTATTTCCATGAGGCATGTTCCGGCAAACTCATGAGAATGGACTCTATCCGTCCTTTGGTTTCTAAACCAAAACGGGTGCCTCTGTCATACACCAAATTAAACTCTACATACCTACCACGGCGTACCAATTGCCATTCCTTCTGTTGGGAAGAATATTCTTGTGCTTTGTACTTGGCCATCAGTGGCACATACACTTGCACAAAAGTTTGAGTGAGGTCCAATGCGTAATTCATCAACTCATCGTGGCTAAATTTCCCATCGGATGGTTTTATATAATCATAGAAGATTCCGCCCACACCCCTTGTTTCATTTCGGTGTTGATTAAAAAAATAATCATCTGCCCATTTTTTCTGAGTAGAATAAAATGAAGCGTCGTATTTATCGCAAACCTTTTTCAGTGTCGAATGAAAAACACTGGCATCTTCTTTAACCACATAGATGGGTGTAAGATCAATACCTCCACCAAACCAAGCATCTCCACCATTGGTTTCAAAGTAACGCACATTCATGTGAATGATGGGAATTAGTGGTGAATGAGGATGCAAAACAATTGAGATACCGGTTGCAAAAAAATGAGTTGCTTGTGGCGCCACATGATTTTTCATAAAAACAGGAATCTCACCTTCCACCGCACTAAAGTTCACACCACCCTTTTCCAGCACATTTCCCTGTTGAATAACACGTGTAATACCACCTCCCCCAGAGGCATGAGACCATTCTTCCCAACCAAAATGCCCCTTACCATCTTCCGCTTCCAAAGCTGCGCAAATTCGAGCCTGCGCCTCTTGAAAGGCCCCTTTTATTTTGTCTTTAAACACCATACTACTTAACTCTGATCACCACACCTTGATGAGATTCCATAATCACAACACCAACATTCTCAAATCCGTTGCCTCTTCCCACTTGAACCAAATCGATATTGCAAAACAAACCGTTCATCAACATTTCATGCGAAAGCAAATCCATCATACCCAATGATTGTTGCTGCACAAAGGATTTTAAGATGTCATGTCCACAAAAAGAATAATCCGTTGGATGGGTAAAGTATGAACGGTGGTATTTTTTAATCCAATCATTGACTTCAGGGTCATCAGATTCAGATTGTGCTGATTTGGTGAAAGTGAATTTAAGCTTATTCTTAACCTCACCTTCCGCATCACCTTCTGACAAATGATCCACCCAATCCGACATGCCCAACAACCATGTTCTTTGCAACAAGTGACTCTTACTATTGAATTTTCTGGCTAACTCAGGTGACTGTGAAGGAATAACAACCACCATTGAATCCATCTGACCAGCTCGAGCTGTAAACAACGAATCCAAATTATTCGAAACCTTTAAATTTTTCAATCCAGATTTCAAATAACGCGCCTTGAAAGCTTCCGACCGTTTTTTTTCAGCCTCTGTTTTTCCGGCATACAAGAAAACGGGCACTTTATCCGACTTCTTTTCCAAAACATATCGTGCCGTGGCTCCCCATTGAGATACATCACTTGGGAATGCCTTTATGATTCGTTCATTCCCCATTAAAATCTTGTTGCTAATGGGCACTGGGCAAACAACCCATACATTTCTTTTTTTGGCCCAAGGGGCCAACGCCTCAAGAGACTCTTTAAACAATGGCCCTATGATTAAATCCGCATCGTTTAGTCGAGAACCTTGGGTCCATTGCTTAATCAACTCTACGTTGTCATAAAAATCAATTAACTCTATCTCCACCCGCATTCCAAACTTCTCCATTTCAGTCTCTGTCAATAGCATTCCTCTATAGAGCTCCAATGCTGTTTGACGAATTACCTTTTGTCTCTGTGTAATGGTAGAATCAGGGACCCCTGAAAGAAATGGCAAAAGCAGATATACTTTATAAGATTCGCCGGAAGTTTTAGGTGCAACTTGAAAATCATGGGATGCTGGAGCTTTGGAGGAAATCCTCACTTTTTGATTAATGGCTATTCCATTTTGGGCTTCAGGATTAAGTGCATAAAAGTCATCTAGCTTCAATTTGTACTTTTGAGATATACTGAAAGCCGTCTCACCAGGTTGCACCAAATGATAACCTGAGGCAACATTTAAATTGGCGTTGGTTTTATCAGGAACAGTCAATTGATCAGATGGATTGGGCATTCCACTTCCACCTTTTCTTATTTTCAACGTTTGCCCCAATTGTATCCCTTCAGCAGAGAGATCATTAATTTTCTGAATTTCCTTTATGCCAACATTGTACAATTTGGATATGCCATACAAAGTTTGACCTGTCTCAACTTTGTGCATGTAGTAATCCACTCCATCTATTTTTTGAACAGGTGCGGTGATTTGCGACCATGTCATTTGGGAACAAAAAATAAATATGATGATTAGATACCTCATGCCGTAAAAGTAAACATTATTTAAAGCAAATACTATTCCCATTCAATGGTTGCCGGCGGCTTAGAACTGATGTCATACACCACGCGATTGATACCCTTTACTTGGTTTATAATGTCATTGCTCACTTTAGCCAAAAGGGCGTAAGGAAGGTCTACCCAATCCGCTGTCATGCCATCTGTACTTGATACAGCGCGCAAAGCCACAGCCTGCTCATATGTTCTCTCATCTCCCATAACCCCAACACTTTTCACGGGTAACAAAATCACACCCGCCTGCCACACGCGATCATACCAACCTTCAGCCTTCAGAGCATTGATGAAAATAGCATCCGCCAGTTGCAATAAATTCACTTTTTCTGGAGTAATGTCGCCCAAAATTCTAATGCCCAAACCAGGACCAGGGAAAGGATGGCGTGCCAATAAATGGGATGCAATACCCAAACTAGCACCTACGCGTCTTACCTCATCTTTAAACAATGAGCGCAGAGGCTCTACCACTTTCAACTTCATGTAGTCAGGCAGACCACCAACATTGTGATGACTCTTAATGGTCTGGGAAGGACCTCCCGATGCACTCACACTTTCAATCACATCAGGATAAATGGTACCCTGTCCCAACCACTGCGCATTCTCCACTTTTTTGGATTCCTCATCAAAAACATCAATAAATGTTTTACCAATCGCTTTGCGCTTTGCTTCTGGATCATCTAATCCCTTTAATGCAGTGTAAAATAAATCTGAAGCTCTAACGCCTTTGATGTTGAGTCCCATGTGCTCATAATCCGATAACACTTGATCAAACTCATCCTTGCGCAACAATCCGTTGTCTACAAAAATGCAGTGCAATCGATCTCCAATGGCCTTGTGCAAAATCACTGCAGCCACGGTAGAATCAACACCACCGCTCAAACCAAGGATAACATGATCTTCTCCCAATTTATTTTTTAATTCAGCAATGGTTTCATCTACAAAAACCGCGGGAGTCCAATCACCAGTGCAACCGCAGACACCCATGACAAAGTTTTTTAGCAATTGCATGCCCTCTGTACTATGGTATACCTCAGGATGAAATTGAACACCAAAATGCGATTTGCCTTTGATCTGGTAACCCGCAAATGCTACATCAGCCGTACTGCAAATGACCTCTGCTGATGATCCTGCTGACTCAATGGTATCCCCATGAGACATCCATACTTGACTATTCATCGAGACACCTCTCAACAATACATTTCCTGCATCCACATGATTCAACAATGCTCTTCCATACTCACGATGGGTTGAACGCACCACTGAACCTTGATTTTGAATGGCCATCAATTGTGCTCCGTAACAAATTCCCAATACGGGAAAACGATTGTAGATATCCGTCAAATCGGGCATTGGCGCGCCTTCTTGATGAACAGAAAACGGACTACCTGAAAGTATAACCCCGTGCACGTGTTCAGAAATAACAGGAATTTTGTTCCAAGGATGAATTTCACAATACACATTCAATTCGCGCAATCGACGCGCAATCAATTGGGTAACCTGAGACCCGAAATCAAGAATTAAAATTTGTTGATGCATGTGCAAAGGTAGTTGTTAAGCGCAATACCTTAGCAAGATGGACATTGATAAATTTCTTCATTTAAAAATCGTTTTGGCCTCTCAATCACCCCGAAGAAGAGAGTTGCTGCAATCTATGGGATTATCTTTTCAGTCTATCGGTTTGGATATCAATGAAGATTTTCCTGACCACCTTAAGGAGCATGAAATCCCGGTATTCCTCTCAGAGAAAAAAGCAGCTGCCTTGAAGGACACCTATGACAATGATACCATTATCATTACTGCGGACACCATTGTGTGGCACGGCGATACGGCGTTGAATAAGCCATTGAATAGTGATGATGCCAAACGCATGTTAAAACAATTAAATGGAAAATGGCATACGGTTTACACTGGGGTAACCGTAGTCAAAGGAACAGCGAATATTACACGATGGGACAGCACCAAAGTCAAATTTGCGAAAATGGAAGAGCAATGGATTGATCATTATATTCAACGCTATCAACCCATGGATAAGGCGGGAAGCTACGGTGCGCAAGACTTTTGGGGATTGGTTTCCATCGAAGCTCTTCAAGGATCATATTACAATGTTATGGGTTTACCTACCCATTTGGTCTTTCAAATGCTCAACGACATTGCGCAAAAAGAAGAATAAAACCAATGGTGGCACCAATCATCCATATTTTCATCAAGCGTGCTATGCGCTTGTAATCCTCTGGGTTCTTGGCTATCCACACAGGAAACCACCCGACTAAACCCGGCAATAACATCAGTAACATAGACCACCTATTGCTTTCTTCTAAAATAAACTGATGACATAACCAAACACATATCAATAAAAAGATCCAAGACCATTTTACCAATTCTACCGCTTTGGACACTCCCATGATTAAAGCTATGCTTTTGTATTGTCCCACCCTATCTCCTTCAACATCCTGAATATCCTTTATCACTTCTCGCATCCAATTAGAACAAAATGAAAAAAACACCATCGCCCAAATTAATCGTTCATTCGTGGCGTTGATACAATCCATCAAAGCCCACCATGGGATAATGGCCACTACACCGGCAACCAAAACATTACCCATTAGCATAGTGCGTTTGAAAAAAGGGGTATAGAGCAGTAATAAAATGGTCAAAACCAAAGTTGCAATCCAATAAAAATGATGTTGAAAATGATGACTGATAAAAACCGAGATAATCAGGGCCAGTGAACTGAGCAGGGTATGCATCAAGATGGCTCTTTTGCCCGTAATGTGCGTACCCACCCATTGTTCATCCGGCTTATTGATGGCATCCGCTTTTTGGTCAAAATAATCGTTGATAACATAGCCCGCTGCTGCAATGATGATCAAATTCAGGGCTTTAAGAACAATAAAAAAAAATGCTGCCCACCCCACTCCAACGGTCAACAGCGTTAGTAATGGCAAAACCAAAACGGTAAGACCTATGATTATCAAATTAATAGGACGCAGTATTCGTAAATAATTCAACATGTTAATGAATTCATCAACAAATTAAACTCAAAATTGGTTGTTCGCCTTACTTTTGCATCGCGAAAAAATTGTGGGCATGGAAGAAATGGCAACCAAAAAAATATTGATTCTCGGTAAACACCAATACATGGTGGATAATATTCAATCAATTTTGGAGAAGGGCGGTTTTTCAGTGGTAGGCTATGCCTCGGTAGAACAAGTACTTGAAGAATATCAATCCGAAGTATTAGACATGATTGTTTTTACCGGAGCTGTTAACCCATCTGATGAAAGTGAATTGATCCATTGGAAAAACGAAAAATTTCCTGATGCAATGATCTTTGAGCACCATGGTGGTCCAGCTACAGTTCTAGAAGAGGTTCAAGCCAAATTCTCAGCTTAATTTACTTTTTGAGGAAATCACTTCTGCTTTTCCCTCCCGCCATATGGCGTAAGTAAAACCAGGGTGGACGCTGTAAGCTCCTATTTCTCCTTGTGTATTGCAGGCCAAGAAACAAGCTTGATAATCCGCCACTTTTAAAATAGACTGATTGATTTTAACCAATCTCTCGATGGCCTCCTCACAAGCGGCTTGGGGATGCATACCTTGGCGCATTAACTCCACAATTAAAAAAGAAGAGCATGAACGCAAAATGGTTTCTCCTAACCCAGTTGCTGTTGCTGCACCTACTTCATTGTCAACATACAAACCAGAACCAATGATGGGGGAATCTCCTACCCTTCCACGCATCTTAAATGCCAGACCACTGGTCGTGCAAGCGCCTCCCAAATCTCCATCACCATCCATGGCCAATATACCAATGGTATCGTGATTTTCAATGTTGATGATGGGTTTATATTCACTTTTCACCAGCCATTCCTTCCAAGCCTTAACCGCTTCTGGGTTCTTGTACGTATCCCTTTCAAATCCATTGCTCAATGCAAATTGTTGAGCTCCTTCTCCAACCAACACAACATGGGGTGTCTTCTCCATGATGGCCCGTGCAACAGAAACAGGATGTTTGATTTGTTCTAAAAAACAAACTGATCCCGCCTTGCCCTCATGGTTCATGATACAAGCATCCAAGGTTGTGTGGCCTTCTCTGTCAGGAAATCCTCCTAAACCAATGGACAACTCATTTAAATCATCTTCCATTTTCCTCCCTGCAGCTTCAACCATGTCCACGGCCTTGCCACCTTTAGAGAAATTTTCAGCTGCAGCCTCGTTGGCTTTTAAACCAAAATTCCATGTACTGATGACCAATCCTTTTTTAAAACGCTCAACTCCAGATTTTGGCTTACGACGTTCACCGGTAAAACTCAAAAATGGAAGCGCTCCCAATACAGGAAGCGCTTTCAAAAAATTTCTTCTGGTCTTCATTAATGTACGCAAAGTTGAAGGGTCTGAATGCCGTATGCATGCTTCATTTGAACCATGTACATGCCTGCTGGCATTTGATCAGCATTAAAAAAAACTTGCTTTTCACCGATGGGTGCAACGCCATTGAAAAGATTCATCACCACTCTTCCTGTCATATCCAACAAATCAACATGGTAATGGCTCGCAAATGGGGCATTCCAGCGCAAGCAAGTGATGGCTGAAGCTGGATTGGGAAACAATTTGGTCTCAATCACCGGCATGATGTCCGTGACTGCGTTCACTCCTACTACATTAAAATCCCAATATCCCGCTGGAGCGGTGATAGGGCGCACTTGGACTTTGCCTGAAACAGATTCTCCTTGTACATAATACTGCACTGTTGTTCCAATTGACTGCGCCGGAATGGATGCCTGCCAATTTCCGTCGCCGATATTAACCATATTTACCTCATTGTAAGTTGTATTACCTAACAACCTCCAATACAACTTGGCACTGGCTATACCTGAACGATGCGCCAAATAAGCAGTGACCACATAGGGATCTTGATCGTTGTCCGTGTCGGTAAGAGATTGATGCGTAATCAACATGGGATCTTCTACACCCACACTATGTGTAATGCAATGAATGGCTCCGCTTTGACTGATAATATTAGAAGTATTGTTGTCGCAATCAATACCGACAATATTGTAACCCGGCATGGCCTCTTCCCAAATGCGCAAAGCCGTTGTATCCACTTGTTCACGATACGTGGGTAAGATAATAGTCTTGTTCACAAAAACGGCATTGGTAAAGGTTCTGTAGGATGATCCCGTGCTGGGCCAGCCACCTGTGGCTGAGCTAGGCATAGGGATGCGAACAATGTGGTAAGGCGTTCCCCATACCGAGTTATAATTGCTCAATACATATTCTATGTTGGCATTGATTTGCGGTCCATCTGAAACACCATCTGGATATTCACCTACCAACAACGTCTCTTCATCCAGCAACTTCATATGCATATCAATGTGATGAATGCCATCGTAAGGCAAAGTGTTCATTTTAATGTAACGATCAATACCCAAATAATCCTCAACAATTCCATCTATTTGACTCTCTGTTTTAGCAGAAACTCCATAAGGATTTCCAGCTATGTTTTCCTCTAAAATCAATTCAGAAGCAAAAGCAGTTCCTAACCCATCAACCATCCAATTGCCTCCTGTATTCACCAAATCATTGGGGGCAACTGTCATGGTGTGCAAAGGAATTCCCAACTCGTTGGCAATGCATTCTGGAGAAGCATCATCATTGGGTCTTGTTGGACGATTATAAATCCAATCCACCAAAACCAAACTATCTACCTCGTTTTTATACACCGTATTTCCAGCGTAATCGCGCATCCAAATCGAATCAAAATTGCATTGTAGAATAGTCACATTGTTCAAGTCTGTTAATGCAGTACCGCCCTGTGTCGACAACAAATAATCTTGAGTGGCTTGAACATCCTCTGAAAGAATGATCACGCGCGTTTCCAACTTAGCGGCAGCCACAATGGCTTTTAGAATATTGGTATAGCCTGTCCAAGCAATGGTCAAACATTGAATCTCTTCCCACTCCGCAGCGCTTCGGACATAACTTCCCACGGGAGGAGTGGTGATTCCATTGGGCAAAACAACAGGATTCACTTCTCCGTTCTTAACCATTTGCCATTCCAAATCTGTAAAGCCATTTGGTAGTTGTTGCGCAAAAATGGTTTGAGACAATCCCAACATCATAAAACAAACGAACAAATAAAATTTCTTCATATTAAAAAATACTTTCAGTAAATATAATCCAAAGTGTTTTGTACAAAGGGTTCAATGTACAGGCTATCAAAATATTGCAAAGGACCAGAGGGTCCATTGGAGTTGATCTGATACTTCAAGTACCTACCGCCTGGAGCGAAACAAGTCTTGCTCAGCTCCTCCAATCCGTCGACATGAAAAGTACCCATGTCATCACAATTGCATTGTGGATGGCTCGAAAATACCGCCAAATCAATGGTTGCGGCGGGGTCAGTTGTCTTTAAATACACCAAAACAGAGGACATCGGTGTCAGCACAGTTTGCTTCTGAAGGACCTCGCCAACGGAGAACTCATCAGGGTTGATGGTAAGAATTTCAGTAAAATATTGTGGACGGACAACTTCCAATTGCAATGCGGCATAACTGTCTCGTTCAAAATGCATTTGAGCATTTCCCGATCCGTCTGTGGTAGCAGAAGTGATGTCGGTCCAAACATCACTGTAAACCCCAGAGGTCAATTTTTTTCCTTGCAACTTGACAGAGACTAGTGAAAGATTGGTCATCCCCAGATCCTCCTTGACATTCAATTTCAACTCCCAGTGATTATCCTTTTCCTTACATGAGAATAAGGCCATACAAACAACCAAGATCACTAGCAATTTTTTCATTTCACTTTGGTTTTAAAATGATCATAAAAACTCAACACCCGGTGCACAAAATGGTAGGTCTCATGGCACCTGCAATAACCGCTTTTCACACCAGGCAATGTGTAATATTCCTTCTGAGCCTTCAATAACAAATCGTTCTCAACATGATTAAACCAAAGTGAATCTGGTGTTTTGTTGTACTGCGCAATTTCTATTGCATCCAACACATGGCCAAGACCCGCATTGTATGCTGCTAAAACAAATTTGATGCGTTCCTCTCTGTTCTTCACTCGCTTGCGCAAAGACTTATCCAATTGTTCAATCAACCTGGCACCTGCCTGTATGTTTCCAGCCACAGAATCTGTGCTATCACAACCATACTTCAACGCGGTCTCGGGCATCAACTGCATTAATCCAAATGCCCCATGACGAGATACAACGGAAGGGTCGAAATTGGATTCTTGGTAACACAAAGCAGCCAGTAATCGCCAATCCCAATTTATTGACTTGGCTGCATCTTTAAAATACCCATCGTATTCAGAAATCTGATTCCCTTTGATTTTGGGCATTGTTACATCAGAATGAAACAAGGCTACATGGGTAGTATTGGATTTGAAATAGGCTTTGCGCAAATCTTTTATCAACCACTGTACTCTTTCCTTAGACAACCATTCATTCACTTTGTCCTTTAACACAACTGAATTTTTTCTCACCACCCAAGCAATGGGTTCAGGAACAGTGATGGATAAATCATATTGAATATTGGGATAATCCTCGCTCAATATGCCCGCCAAACTGGCATCAGTAACTGTTGCTTCTATCTTGCCTTCAGCAACCAATCTCACCAGGTCATCCGTAGAATATTTACCTGGAGCTGTCATGATATTCCATGATTTTCGGGACTGTCTCTCCATTTCCTTGAGTCTACTATGAAAAGTAGAATAGGCATGTACACTGATGGCCAATGAATCCATAGCCGATGTGTCGGATACACAAGGATATTTCTCTTTCAAATCCAACGACGCCCAACGTTGAACCAAAACTTGTTTGGTGGTGTAGAGTGGCGTACAAAACGATACAACCGAATCTCGAGCAGCAGTTTGCGTGATGTTGGAGGCAATGATATCCGCTCTGCCATCGTTCAAATATTGAAACATGGAATCGACATTGTCCATCACCCTGAAAACCGGTGTAACCTGATGGGCCTCGCAAAAAGTCTTGATCAATTCATAATCAAATCCCCTCTTCTCATCACGGTATTCAAAATAAGTAGATGCGCTATTCTCAATCAATACAATCAAAGTATCCTTGGCGACAATCGCATCCCAATCGCGCAAAAAAACGGTCGCACTTTTTTCTTTGCACGACAAGCACATTAAAAAAAACAAAGCAATGCCAAAGGACCACAGCGCTTTCATGCCTCTAAAGTAACGCTTTTCTCCATGAAACTTTGTGTATTTTTACCGCTGACTTATGACACTGATTAAATCTATTTCAGGAATTCGCGGCACCATTGGTGGAATGCCCGGAGACAACTTGACCCCATTGGATGTGGTCAAATTTGCATCTGCTTTTTGCGCTGTGCACCAAGATCAATTGAATAAAAAAGACATCACCATCGTGATCGGTCGTGATGCCCGAATATCAGGTGAAATGATTGCCACCTTGGCTGCACAAACGCTGGTGGGGATGGGTGCCAAAGTCATTGACTTGGGATTGAGCACAACACCCACTGTCGAGATGGCGGTCACGCATTACAAGGCGGATGCGGGAATCATCCTTACGGCCAGTCACAATCCTGCGCAATGGAATGCATTAAAATTATTGAACAACAAAGGCGAGTTCATCTCAGCCACTTTGGGACAACAAGTGTTGGACTGGGCGGAAAAAGGAGTGAACTATGCTTCTGTGGATGCACTGGGTTCGATTGAAAAACAATCGGATTGGTCGTACCACCTCCAAGCGATACTGGAACACCCTTTGGTGAACGTTCCGGCTGTTGCAGCTAAAAAAATCAAAGTCGTCGTGGATGGCATCAACTCCTCTGGCTCGTTGTTCATCCCTGAACTCCTGCGCGCTATGGGTATTGAGGACATCATCGTTTTGAATGCAGCACCCAACGGACACTTTGCCCACAATCCAGAGCCTCTTGCAGAGCACTTGATAGAAACCTGCAAAGTGATTCAAGCTGAAGGGGCTGACATGGGCATTGTGGTAGATCCAGATGTAGATCGTTTGGCTTTTATTGATGAAAATGGTGTTTTGTTCGGTGAGGAATACACCTTGGTGGCCATTGCTGATTATGTCTTAAAACACAAAAAAGGAAATACCGTTTCTAACCTCAGCTCTACCCGTGCCTTGCGCGATGTGACTGTTAAACACGGCGGAGAATATTTTGCCTCTGCTGTAGGAGAAGTCAATGTGGTAGAAAAGATGAAAGCCGTCAATGCCGTTATTGGTGGAGAAGGAAACGGCGGCATCATTGTTCCTGAGTTGCATTATGGACGTGATGCGTTGATTGGCATCGCATTGTTCTTGTCCCACTATGCAGAAGTAAATATGAGCCTCTCAGCTTTAAAACAAACCTACCCAGCCTATTATATGGGTAAGAAAAAAGTAGATTTGGATCCCAGCAAACCTTCAGATAAAATATTGGCCGCCTTGACCACCAAGTTTTCCCATGAAAATACCAACACCATCGATGGATTAAAAATTGACTTTCCGGACTACTGGGTGCATTTGCGCCGCAGCAATACGGAGCCCATCATTCGCATCTACACCGAAGCGGGTTCACAAGAAATGGCCGATACCATGGCCGATCAATGGATCAAAGAAATCAATGACATTTCGATTGCATGAAAAGTATTTATTTAGACAACGCAGCCACCACACCATTGGCTCCTGAAGTATTTGAAGCCATGACACCTTATTTGAGGGATCATTATGGCAATCCATCTTCCAGTCACCATTTGGGGCGCGTTACCAAGTCGGCCATTGAAACCGCACGCCGCACCATTGCCAAAAATTTGAATTGTCAACCTGGGGAAATTTATTTCACCAGTGGCGGAACAGAGGCGGATAATTTGGCCATGCATGCGGCAGTCCGCGACTTGGGATGTCAGCACATCATTACCACACCCATTGAACACAGTGCCATTGTCAAAACAGCGGAGTTGTTGGATCAACAAGGAAAAGCTCAATTGCATTTCGTTGACTTAACAGACAACGGCAGTGTCAATTTGGAACACTTGGAAAGCTTGTTGCAAAACAACGCCAACAGTTACGTCACCTTGATGCATGGGAACAATGAGATTGCCAATCTGTTGCCACTGCAAACCGTGGCTGAGATGTGCAAAAAGTACAATGCCATTTTCCACAGTGATACCGTACAAACCATGGGGCACTATGCCTTTGACTTGCAAAAGACACCCGTGATGATGTTGAATGCAGCGGCACACAAATTCCACGGACCCAAAGGAGTAGGATTTATTTACATCAACAAAAGTTTGAAACTCAACGCGGACATTACAGGGGGCGGACAGGAGCGAGGATTGCGTGGAGGAACAGAAAATATTTCGGGGATCATTGGCATGACCAAGGCCATCGAATTGGCCTATGCGCATTTGGAGGAGCACCAGCACCACATCAGTTCAATGAAGCAATACATGAAGAGTAGATTGCTGGAGCAATTTCCCAATATTGTATTCAATGGCAACAGTGCTTCTGAAGACAGTTTGTACACCGTTTTGAATTGCACCTTTCCAGCACACAGTAACAGTGATATGTTTTTGTTTTTGTTGGATTTGGAGGGTGTATGTGCATCAGGCGGCAGTGCCTGCAGCAGTGGTGCCACCAAGGGATCGCATGTCCTCACGGCCATTGATGCTTTGAGACCAGGACAAGCGAGTGTGAGATTTTCGTTTGGTCGCTACACCACCAAGGAGGAGATTGATGAGACGATGGGGATTTTGGTGCGGTTGATGGGGTAATGCTGAAAAACCGAATAAAATTCGTATCTTGGCTTGGTGAGTAAAAAAGAGAAAACAGGTCTTGAATTCGTAATCGATAAGATCACCAATAGCATTGAAAATGCTGTAACTGGTGATTCTTTTCAAACCGAAATCTCTGTCTTAAGCATTGCTGATATTAAAACAATTTCAGACAAAAAGCTTTGGCTGTTTAATTGGATAGCTGAACACCGGGATCCAAAAAAGGAAGTGTTTAAGCTGACCATCATTCACAATCCTGGTATCATACAAGGATTAATCAGCATTGAAGATAGAAATGACCACATTTTTATGCACCTCGTCGAAAGTGCAAAATTTAACAAAGGCAAAGAAAAAATATACTTAGGTGTTCCAGGCAATTTAGTGGCATTCGCATGCAGAAAAGCATTTCAACTTGGATACGAAGGTAACATTGCCTTCATATCAAAATCGAAACTCATAGAACATTACGAAGAAACGCTTGGAGCCACTCACATTGGGGGTCGCACCATGATCCTACATAAAACTGCATCATTAAGACTAATCAATAAATATTTTCCCAATGGCTAGAACAAAATCAACAGAGCTTAATGTTGACTTCATTGGCGGACAAGAACCTCTTTCTCAAGAAGAGCAATTGGCCATTTCAGACTATTTCAAGAGGCAAAAGAGTAAAAGTGCATTGCGTAAATCGTCCATTAGATCTAAATCACAAAATCGAATTAAAGCTTAATCCGCATTTTTTCTGATTCAATGTCGATATGTTTTAGTTCTTAATGAACCCGATGCACAAACGCCTTAAAAATCGTACATGAAGCCCATGCAAGTTCAAACCAAAGCCAATTGGAAATTGGTTGTTTTTTTTGACAATAAAAACAGCAAGGAAATTGACTGCACATTTTTGTTGGATTACCCTGCTTTTGAAAAGCTCAAGGATCCAACATTCTTTCATCAAGCATTCATACACCATGACACTGTATGTTGGCCGGACAATATCGATTTGAATCCAGATTGGTTGACTGAGTGAAAAGTCTCTAGTGTCCTCTGCGAAAAACTTTGCGGGCATTGCGTTTAAACACAACACTTTCCTCTACTTCAAATCATACAAGAAATTGGGACAAAGATCAAAACCATTGGGCCATTCCAATCCTCCGCCTGGCTCAATGGTCACTCGCTCAAAAAAGGACTTATCCGAAAGAGGAGCACTCATACCATCCTTTATCAATGGACTACAATCCACTTGATGAATGGTAGCATCTTCAAACTGAATTTGGAGTTTGAAATGCTCCAATCCTTTGACGTTGATTACCCTGTGCATCATTCTTTAAGTAAGCGGTTTTATTGGCTTCACGGGTTCATTGCGCTGGGCTAAATCCCAATCCAATTGGAGTTCTTATTGGTTTATCTCCGCCCATTCCAACACCATGGCGTGCGCTCTTGGTGGCAAATTTCCCTTTAACCTTTCTAAAGTAAAGATATGATATTCCGACTTTAATCCTCATGACACTGTATGTTGGCCGTTCACCTGACCACCCCGTCCCGACGGCTTCGCTCGTCGTCAATCCTGTTACCGATAGGATAGCACCGTTATTCAGGACTCCCTCAAAAGAGAAAGGAAAATCTCGCATCTCCTACCACATTATATCAAGGCATGCAAGTAATTTGCTGTATCAAAAAGACCTGCATTTCGCAAGAGTTTTAATGTCTCAAATTCATCTTGTTTGGGATTCTTTTTATTGAGGACCATTTCTTTAAATGCTAAAATTGCCTGTTCTTGATTGATATCTATTATATCAGTTAAAAAGTCATCAGCTTTCTTTGCACTTAATCCAAAGGATTGTAAATACTCTTTCGGAAAATCCTTAATGTTATTTGTTACAATTAAATTGGCATTTGTCTTTATTGCAGCAGCCAAAACATGACGATCATCTCTATCTGGCAAATCTAAATGCTCTATCAAACCTTTGTAATTTTCAACCAAAGCATCTGGGAAAGCGGAATTAACCATTGAAATTCTTTTTTCCGCTTCCGTTATTGTAACTCCCTTTTGCATCATTACTTTTTTCCATTCATCAAAAATATCTTCGCTCCATTTTGGAGTATACAAGTCGTAATGTGCAAACCAAAATAATATATCCCTTTTTATTACCGGATAAACAACATTCGTATCCAAAACCGCTGTAAACCTAACGCTATGAATCATACAAACCAGTTTCTTCGTCCAAATTCATAACATCGATGATACGCTGCTTTTGATAACTCTTCATTTGATTTTTATAGTTCACTATGTCCTCAAACTTAATTCTTCTGTGTTTGCCAACTTTAGTGAATGAAATTTCCCCATCTTCAAGTAGCTTTACCAAATATGGTCTTGAACATCCCAAAATTTCAGCCGCAGCCTGAGTTGTAACTTCAGCCGCAATTGGTACAATTGAAATTAATTTACCCTGCCCCATTGACTTTAAAATATCGCCAAGAAGTTTTAAAGCGCTTATCGGAATTTTTATCTTTTCATTCGTTTCCTCAATCTCGATTTCTGGTTGATCTGAATGTAATTGTTCAATTGCAGAGGATAACACACTGTAGGATTCAAGGGCTGTCTTTTGATCAATCTTTGAGGGTTTTCTTATTGGTTCTGTTGCATTCATAATGACCTGAAATTTCGTTGCAATTTAAACGAAATATTCGAAACAAACAAAACAATCGAAAAAATGAATGGTAAAATGAAAGAATGTCAAAAGTCTAATCCATCATTCGTTGCGATTGAAAAGTAGGATCTACTCCAAAGACAATTTTTCGGATTTGCAGAGTATCCCTGTGACGATTGTGATGTATGTCTCGTCCTAAAATAGGTTTACAAAAAAAAGGGACAAAATGGAGAAAAAATGTAAACCCAAACTAGGACGATGGTTCAACAACGGA